>ENA-OWPA01000429-OWPA01000429.1-bioreactor-metagenome-genome-assembly--contig:-NODE-429-length-58735-cov-4.225476_pt1 | contig 58735 bp, 48 predicted proteins | sample MGYA00238139_ERZ651803 | MGnify/ENA primary metagenome ERZ651803 (study PRJEB26909, sample SAMN07631231) | bioreactor metagenome | isolation source: Switchgrass digestor | place: USA: Dartmouth...
CGGTCACCCCCATAAAAGTATTTGACACACTTTTATGGTAACCGTTTGGTTTGGTGTGGGTCAATTTCTGTCCGGCGTTATGGGTCAATTATACCCCGGCGGTGACATTACAGGTTAATCTTTCTTACATGTATATGACTATAATATACTACAACTAGCAAAATTTAGATGTGTGGTGCATACGAAAATTTAAAGTAACTGATTTTTCTGCGCGTGTGTATCAGTAAAGGATTGCCCTTGCTAGGTCTTTGATAAGAGAGATACCTATATTGATAATTAGATGAGCCATTGGCCAATCTGGATGAAAAAAACGCAAAGGCAATTGAATCACAGCCGCTATCTATTAAAGAAAGGACTATAATTATTATTTCTCATCAGTTTAGCATGGAAAATGTAAGCAAACTAGATGGAATAATTGAACTTTAAGTAAAGCTAAATCTATGGCAAGAGTATTTTCTTGCTATGGATTTTTTTATGGATGAAAATCAAAACAAACCTGGGTTTTAAACTGAAAGAAATCGATAATATTTGTATTGTAATCAAATAAATCAAACGGATTATTCAACGCAATCAATGCCAATAAATTTAATCAATAAAGTTTAACAATACAGTATTACTGATCATTAGTTTTGATGCTAAATGATTTCTGTATTTAAGAATATTAAGAATGATTACGCTAATTATTGGTGCGCTTGTATGCAACAAATCTTCTGTATATTTTTTTGGACTTTATAATTAAGCATAAGAAAATACTATAAGATTCTTCGATGAAATAATCATTTAAGAAAAATCAATTTGAATGGATCAACATTAAAATCAAATATCGATTAAATCAAATTAGATTTTAGATTGCTTGAAAAGAATTTTTAATCTAATCATTGAATTTATTAAAATGTGTTTTACTGATATATTTTCTATAAACCTATACTCCCGATTATACAAAATTATTATTTTGTCTAATGTTAGAATTTTTTAATTCCCTAACACTACCTATAATTATTAAAATATCATAGACTGACACAGATGTCAGTCTATGATATAAATGCTTTATTTTCATTTTGCTTAGCTTTTTTTCTGTTAATGATGGGATTATAAAACTCTTTTCTAAAAATAATTACTCAAAAATAATATGCAGCCAAAAACATTCATCTTAATTTTAATAGGTCAATCATAATAATTAAGTTAGTTTAATAAAATCAAAATTAACTTTTTAAGTGCTTGAATTTGCAAATTCGTTTCAATATTTATTTCCGATTAGCCGTTTTATATTTACTATTAAATCAGCATCTTTTTATATAGTGTTCTTACAGACCGATTTATTCTAACTTCCTCTAACATATATTCCTCTACATCTCTTAATAAATTTAAGGGATCTGGAGTTTCCTAGATCCCTTAATAATTTGTATATCTAAAATCTGCATACAATTCATACTATTGAATATTTGATTTTTCGTTTTTTTCCAAATCCTTAGCTGGGTTTTTTCCATGCTTCATTTTCTTGTCATGAAAACGCGGATATCCATTACCATCCCATTGCTCCACCTTTTTGGTAAATTCTTTCAGCAACTTATTGGCTTCATCTTTAGTTATTTTTCCTTCTTCCACCTTTTTTTCAATCCGCGCTTTAAAATCATTGATAAGCTTTTCTTTTTTCTGTTTTACCGGAAGCTTGTTAAACTCATTGATTTCATTTATTTTTGAGTCAAGCTTCCTTATAATTTCGTCGGCTTGCTCCTTGGTTATTTTACCTTCCCTGTATAAAGACTGTACCTGCTCTTTTCTTTTTTCCAGCATCTTTACAGGATCTTTTGAAAAATCCTCTCTGTCCTTGCATTCTTTCCTTAACTCTGGCTGCTTGTCATTTTCAAAATCTTTTTTATCCTTTGTTTCATTTAAATCTTGTGTAGCGGTGGTCTCAACAGGATTGGATATTTTGGGTGCTGCGAAAGCTGCAGTTGAAGTAAAACAAGCAACAGCAGCTATTACTGACACCAATTTTGAAAATCTCATAAAATCACCTCCTCAAAATATCATTCCCTGTTTTGTGACCATACTGTGTTCAAACTGTGAACAAATTATGAATTTAATTTTTGACATTTTACAGCTCTAGAAATTATTACTTAATAATAACAGCTGCTTCCAGGCTTTCCGAAATTCTGAAAGCCATTACCAGTTATTGGGCATTATTGTTCCCTATTTTCTGCATTGCTGAAACTTACTTTATTTAAAGGCTTTTTTATGAGATAATATTGTTAACAATAATAAAACTTACCAAGGAGAAATGCTCTATGGAGAATTCACCTTCAATAGTCAAAGATTTTTTAAATTACATGATGACCATTAAAGGAAAATCCAAAAACACATTAAAGGAATATTTCTATGATTTGCGCCTTTTTCTCCGCTTTATAAAGATGGACCGTAAGCTTACCACAGAAACGGATATTAATAACGTTGATATCAGTGATGTTGATATAGAATTAATTAAAACTATAACTTTGAGTGACCTTTACTCTTTTATGTCCTATGTCAGCCGGGAACGGGATAATAACGCCAATTCACGGGCACGGAAGGTTGCGAGCATCAAGTCATTTTTTAACTACCTTACCACCAAGGCAAGGCTGCTGGAACACAACCCGGCTGTCGAGCTGGAGTCTCCCAAAATAATAAAGCGCCTTCCCAGATATTTAAACATTGAAGAAAGCAAAATGCTGCTGGCGTCAGTGAGCGGTAAAAACCGCGAACGGGATTATGCCATACTCACCTTGTTTCTTAACTGTGGTTTGCGATTGTCCGAGCTGGTGAACATAAACATCAACAAAATAAAAAATGACACCCTTACCGTAATAGGTAAAGGAAACAAAGAAAGAACAATATACTTAAACAAGGCGTGCAAGAGCGCTTTGAATGCATATCTGCGTGTCAGGCCGGTGGAAGGTGTAATCGATAAGAATGCACTGTTTTTAAGTGAGAGGAAAAAAAGAATAAGCAATAAAACAGTACAATATATTGTAAAGAAGTATATTATAGCAGCAGGACTGGATCCTGAAAGGTATTCTACCCACAAGCTGAGGCATACTGCCGCCACCCTTATGTATAAGCATGGGCATGTTGATATCAGGGCTTTGCAGGAAATATTAGGACATGAGAGCGTATCTACAACTGAAATCTATACCCATGTTGACAACCAGCAGTTAAAGGAAGCTGTCGACAGCAACCCTCTGGCGGAGATTGCAGCAGCCGGTGATGAAAAGAACGAGCCATGATTTGTCATACATTCCGAAATTGGGCTACGGGCTTAAATTGACAATTGTCTTGATAATGTTATATACTATATGGGTTTGATAAATATTTTGTCGAGGTAATCACATGAATTTGAGAAAATTTTACTTTACTTTAAGTGCTGTATTGCTTGCTTTTTTGTTTACGGCAGGGATATTGATTATAAATTATATGAATACCGCGGTTGTGTCCGATGATATTGAAGACGAAAACAATAATAAAGGTGGCTTGCTTGACTCTTTTGTTATCCGTAGGAAGCCGGTAAATATCCTGGTCCTGGGTGGCGACAAGGTCAATGGCAATACCGATACCATGATGGTAGTAAACTTTAATCCTTCAACCATGGGAGCAAATATAATTTCCATACCCAGGGATACCAGGGTAAAAATCGAGGGAAGCTACCATAAGATAAACTATGCCTATCCCCACGGAGGGGCTGAGCTGGCTATGAAAACAGTTCGTGAGCTCCTTGGCATTGATATAAAGTACTATATATATGTAGATACCAAAGTATTCAGAAATGTCATAGATTTACTGGGCGGTGTAAAAAATTTTGAAGTGCCTGTGGATATGCACTATGATGACCCGCTTCAAAACCTTCATATCCATATTGAAAAAGGTGTGCAGGATTTTGACGGAGCTAAGGCAGAACAGTTTATGCGGTTCAGGCAACCAAACGGCTCATATTCAAAGGAATTAAGGGAATATTATGATGGCTCGGATTTAAAAAGGATTGAAGCCCAGCAAAGGTTTTTAAAGGAACTTATACGGCAGAAAGCAAATCCTATATATTTTGCAAAGGTTAATGATGTTTTGAACGAGATCTTTAAAAATATAGAAACTAATATGACAACCAGCGATGCTTTAAAGATGACACAGAACATTACTAAGTTCAAAATGGAAAATGTAAACTTTATGGGCACAATACCGGGAACCACCTATGACAGATCACCATGGTATTATCTCTGTAACCAGGAGGAGGCTGCCGAACTTATGAAGCAGTACTTCAATGGTACAGGCAATTTCGTAGACTTTTCTTCCGGCTTGAGTCAGGGGTCATCAAGCAATACAGCAGTAAAAAATAATACAAAGCCTGCTAAAGATGTTACAAAGAATAATCCTTCCAACAGTGACTCGGGAGTAGGCAAAGCAAATAAACCCCAGCCTTAATGAAAGAGCAAGCCACATTAGAATAACAAAAGTCACAGCCTAAAGTATTATCCGAAGCGGCCATTAAATACACAAGAAGAGAGGAGATTTTTTCTCCTCTCTATTTTTTGCATGGTTTTTCTTTACATGGTCATGTTTGTCAGTATCCGAAAAAGCTAATAAAATCGGCTTAGCTTATTTAATCCGGATTGCCTTTATGTTAATCATGTATTACTACAAATCAGCATATATGTGATGAGTATATATGTGCCAGTATTAAATCAAGATTTGATAACCCGGCTTCTATCCTAGACAGCCTTGTAAAATACTTTGTTGGCTTCATAGTTTATATATACGTCAATCTTGCTGGTTATTTCAAAAGGTGAATGCATTGATAGCACCGCAACACCGCAGTCTACAACATCAACCCCGAGGTTGGCTACGTACTGGGCAATGGTGCCTCCTCCACCCTGATCTACCTTACCCAGTTCTCCTGTCTGCCACGGAATATTATTCTGATTAAAAAGATTCCTGACATAAGCTACAAATTCGGCGCTGGCATCACTGCTTCCGGATTTTCCTCTGGAGCCTGTATATTTCGTGATAACTATGCCCTTTCCAAGATAGGAAGAGTTTCTTTTTTCATGCACACTATCATAGTTGGGGTCTACTCCTGCACTTACATCGGCCGACAGCATCCTGGAATTGTTAAGGCATGTGCGCAGAACGATATCATTGTAATTATCCATGCTGTATGCGCAAAGGGCGGCTATGAAGTCTTCAAAGAGAGAGGATTCTGCACCGGTGTTGCCCATGCTGCCGGTTTCTTCCTTGTCGGTGAGCACACATACGGCGGTTTTTTCAGTATCTTCTATATCCAGAATGGCCTTGAATGCTCCATAGGCGCATACTCTGTCGTCCTGACCGTATGCTCCTACCATGCTGCGATCCAGACCAACATCTTTAGCTTTAAACGCCGGCACTATTTCCAGCTCTGCGGAAATGAAATCCTCTTCGGTTATGCCGTATTTGTCATTTAACAACTTTAATATGTTCAGCTTTACCTTATCCTTATCACATTCGTCTTTATAAGGTGCAGAACCTATAAGGAGATTCAACCCTTCACCGGTTATTACCTCGCTCGCCTTCTTTTGCATCTGGTCAGCGGCAAGATGAGGCAAAAGGTCTGTTATGGTAAATACCGGATCGTTTTCATCTTCCCCTATCTTGATTTCAACCTTTTCCCCGCTGGCTTTCACCACTACTCCATGCAGAGAAAGAGGTATTGTAACCCATTGGTACTTTTTAATACCACCATAATAATGGGTTTTGAAAAACGCCATACCGGTATCTTCATAAAGAGGATTCGGTTTTAAGTCGATTCTTGGAGAGTCAATATGAGCGCCTACTATATTAACGCCATCCACCATAGGTCTTTTCCCTATTATACCCAATAAAACCGCTTTATTTTTTACAACACGGTATACCTTTGTTCCCGGAGTGAGCTTTTTATTGGATTTTATAAACTCATCAAGACATACAAATCCTTTTTCAATGGCTTCCTTTTCCACCTCACGGGCGAATTCCCTTTCGGTTTTTCCCTTGTCGAGGAAAGCCTTGTATCCTTCGCAAAATTCAAAGGCTTTGCTTATATAATCGTCCGATGACTTTTCCCAGGCGTTCTTGCTGTTGTAGGTCAGTTTTTCATATAACAGCTGACCTTGTGTTTTCTTATCTTCCATTATATGTACCTCCTGCTGTTGTAAAAAGTTTAATACTTTTATTATACCCATAATTAAAGAGCTTTGAGTATAAAACTATATGATATTTTCAAAAAACTAAATAGGCTGCTTTTAACCTGCAGCCTATTAGCGACATGAAATATAGGTTTATAGGTTAAATTAAGCCCACCACATTCCGCCGACATTTTCGAAAGTCATTACTTCCTTGAGGAAGGATATTGCTTTCTGTAAACCTTCATTTCCTGACATCAGGCTGTCTTCATGCTCTATGCTCATGACATAATCATAGCCGACCATTCTGAGATTGCTCACTATATCCTTCCAGAAGCTATAATCATTGCCATAGCCAACAGAACGGAATATCCATGAACGGTTTATTTCGTCACCGTAATGCTTGGTGTCAAGAACACCGTTGACGGCAGTATTCATCTTATCAATTTTTGTATCCTTGGCATGGAAATGATAAATAGCAGGACCCAGTTTCCTTATAGCAGCAACGGGATCTGCTCCCTGCCAGATCAGATGGCTTGGGTCGAAATTAGCACCTATTACATCGCCTACTGCAGCTCTGAGCTTAAGGAGGGTTTCAGGGTTATATACACAGAAACCGGGATGCATTTCAAGCCCTATTTTGGTCACACCATGATCTTTAGCAAATTTCACTGCTTTTTCCCAGTAAGGTATCAGCACTTCATTCCATTGATAATCGAGGATTTTCAGAAAATCATCCGGCCATGGGCAGGTTACCCAGTTGGGGTATTTTGCTCCCGGAGCGTCGCCGGGGCAACCGGAAAAAGTATTGATTCTATCAATACCTAACTTCTCAGCCAACAGTATGGTTTTTTCAAATACCTTGTGATATGCGTCAGCGATCTCCTTCTGGGGATGAACCGGGTTACCATGGCAGCTAAGAGCACTTATCATCATATTATATTTCTTTAATGTATCTTTAAAGGCAGTTAATTTATTTTCGTCAGCCAGCAGTTCATCAGGATTTGCATGGACATTGGAGGGATATCCTCCGGTTCCTAATTCCACTGCCTGCACGCCTGACTCTGAAAGATATTTCAACGCATCCTCCAGGTTTTTGTCTGCCAAAACTACAGTAAATACGCCTAACTTCATATGTAAAACCTCCTTTTGCAAATATCTTAATATAAGCTTATTATATACAAGTGTACGTCAAAAAAAAAGAGGTACTGGAAAATTTGCACATTGAATTTTATTTTTAATAGAATACATTGGTATTACCATCGGGCAATCAATATCTTCATCTGGATTAATCCAGTACATATTCATGAGCAAAATCCATTTATTTCATAGGAAGGTCTGGACATCCTGCTCTCATTAAAGTATTATGTAATCAAACTATGACTATAGGACGGGTGATTTCATGATAAAAGTGATTGCGATAGGAAACAGCTTTTCTGTAGATGCGGTCGAATACTTGAGGGATATTGCTGCTGCCGGCGGTGTAGATATGCTGGTGGGCAACTTGTATATAGGGGGATGCAGCCTTAAGACCCATTGGAATAATGCCTGCAGTGACGCTAAAGCATATATTTATTACAGGTTTGATAAAAACACCAGAGAAGAAGCATCCGATGTTTCTATTAGAGAAGCGCTGGAAAGCGAAGAATGGGATATCGTAACAATGCAGCAGGCAAGCTATGATAGCGGTGTGTACGGCACATATGAACCATACCTTTCAAATCTGTCGAGATATGTGAGGAATATTCGGCCGATGGCTGAACAGGTTATCCATCAGACATGGGCATACGAAATTGACAGTGACCATGAAGGTTTTTTAAATTACAATAAGGATCAATTGATAATGTTTAATGCCTTAAAGGATGCTTACAGCAAGGCTGCAAAATCACTGGGGGCACGGATTATACCCTGTGGTGAGGCAATTCAGAAAGCGAGGGCATCTCATCTGTTTGATTATGCCAACGGAGGAAAATCCCTCTGCAGAGATGGTTTTCATGCCAGCATACCTCAGGGCAGATATTTGCTGGGTGCTGTTTGGTACGAGTTTCTGACGGGAATAAGCATACTGGAAAACCCCTTCGTGCCTTATGATGAAAATACCTCATCTTCCCCTACTTTGGAAGAACTGGCTGTGCTGAAGCAATGCGCCCATGAAGCGGTTTTGCAGTATAGATGATTTTAATACTGCCAGGCTAAGCTGTATCTATTACAAAAGTGAAGAGATTTGTGGTACAATATATAGGTTGTTGTTATATTAATTGAGATGGAGTGAATGCAATATGTTTGACTGCCATGTCCACAGCAGTTTTTCTGGTGACAGTGAAATGCCGGCGGAAGCCGCATGTGAAAAAGCTATAGAAGTAGGCTTAGATGGAATTGCCTTTACCGACCATACGGACATTGATTTCCCTGGTTCTGATTTTGATTTTATGATTGACTATGACGAATATTTTGAGTTCATGGATAAATTAGCAAAAAAGTACGAAGGTCGGCTTAAAGTTTTAAAAGGCATAGAAGCTGGAATTCAACCTCATGTAATGGATGATACTTCAAAGATCATCAAAAATTATGACTTTGATTTTGTGATCGGTTCCATCCATGTTGTCGATGGAAAAGATACGTACAAACCTTCATATTTTGAGGGATTAAGCAAGCATGAGGCTTACTCAAAGGATTTGAAGGCTATTGCCTGGATGGTGAAGGAATTTGACGATTTTGATATAGCCGGGCATTTTGACTATATAATCAGAAAAGCTCCTTATGAAGACAGGAATTTGAGATACTGCGAATTCTCAGATATCTTTGATGAGATTTTCAAAAGCCTGATAGCCAAGGGAAAAGGCTTTGAAGTCAATACATCCTCTTTCCGGGAGTATAAAGGAATTATCACCCCGGTGTATGATATAGACATATTGAAACGTTATCACGAGCTGGGCGGTGAAATAATCACTTTTGGTTCCGATTCCCACACCACTGAGTATTTAGGCTATAAATTTGATTTCTATAAATGTGTGCTTCAAGAGATCGGATTCAAGTATGTAGCTCATTATGAAAAGAGAAAACCTGTGTTTGAAAAGATAGATGCTTAACGGGGATAAAAAGGCACCTTTTCAAGGAGTTCAGATAAATACTGCACTAAAGGCTTAAACCTTTGGTGCAGTATTTGTTTTCGTTAAAATAATATGCAGCCTAATTAATCATACGTCTAAATATTTTCCTTATGTTTGTCCGCTTTCTATAACTCCGCCTCCGACAACTGTATCACCATCATAGAATACGACTGATTGTCCCGGAGTGATAGCTCTTTGAGGCTGGTCAAACACCACTTTTACCCTGCCGGAATCATAAGGCATGATCAAGGCATCGGCTTCCTTTGCCGAATATCTTATTTTAGCTTTCACTCTCATCTCGCCTTCGAGCTTTTCTATGGAAATGAAATTTAAATCTCCGGCAATTAGGGTATCGGAAAAGACTTCGGTCTCATCCCCCAGGATAACCCTGTTGTTTTTTGCGTCAATTCCTACAACATAAACCGGTTTTCCAAAGCTGATTCCCAAACCTTTTCTTTGTCCTACGGTGTAATATACTATACCTTTGTGCTTTCCCAGCACATTCCCCTTGGTATCTACAAAATCCCCGGGCTTAATTTCAGCATCGGTATTTTCCCTTATAAACCTGCCGTAATCATTATCATCCACGAAGCAGATTTCCTGGCTGTCAGGCTTGGTTGCCACTGTCAGTCCAATTTCCCTGGCAATCTTTCTGACATCCTCCTTGTTATAATCCCCTATGGGAAAAAGGGTTCTCGATAGCTGGTCCTGGGTAAGGTTATAAAGGGCATAAGTTTGATCCTTCCTGTCGGTCACCGACTTTTTCAGGAGGAATCTTTTTTTCCCTTCATCATATTCAATTTTGGCATAATGGCCTGTGGCAACATAATCTATGCCCATCGATACGGCTTTGTTCAGCATGGCTTCAAACTTTACATGTCTGTTGCAAGCAATGCATGGATTGGGGGTGCGTCCTTTGAGATACTCATCCTTGAAATACTCTATAACGCTGTCATTGAAAACTTCCTTGAAATTCAGTACATAGTAAGGTATACCCAGCCTATTGGCAACCCTTCTCGCATCATCCACAGCTGACAGGGAGCAGCATCCTCCCTCCGTCCTTTTGAGTTCTTCATCCATATCAGGCCATATCTGAAGGGTTGCACCAATTACATCATAACCTTTTTCCAATAATATAGCGGCAGCTACTGAACTATCAACGCCGCCGCTCATACCAACCATAACCTTCTTTTTAGTCATGCCGGCTAAACTCCTCATTTTTAATCCTCGTCCAGTTCTTCATCGTGGTGGTGATGTATGTCATCACATCTTCTGCCACAGGCATTGTTTGCATCACTGCTGTCCTTCAAGCCGTTTTTTACCATGTAGTCATCGATGGCTGCTCTTATTGCTTCCTCGGCAAGGTTTGAACAGTGCATCTTTACTGGCGGAAGCCCATCCAGAGCATCAGCGACTGCTTTGTTGGTAATCTTCAGGGCTTCTTCAATGGTCTTCCCTTTTACAAGCTCCGTAGCCATGCTGCTGGTAGCAACAGCCGCACCACATCCGAAGGTTTTGAACTTGGCATCCTTGATTACGCCGTTTTCTATCTTAAGATACATTTTCATTATATCTCCGCATTTCGGATTTCCAACCTGACCTACTCCGTCTGCGTTTTCTATTTCTCCTACATTTCTTGGATTTGTAAAGTGGTCCATTACTTTTTCACTATACATTTTTATTCCCCTTTCACGGCTTTTTCATATAATGGAGACATCTCCCTAAGCCTATTTACTATGTCCGGCAGAACCTCCATCAGGTAATCAATATCTTCATCCGTATTTTCCTCACCAAAGGTAATCCTCAAAGAACCATGAGCTATCTCATGGGGCAAACCTATTGCAAGCAGCACATGGGACGGGTCTAAGGATCCGGAAGTACATGCCGAACCGCTGGAGGCTGCGATGCCTTTCATATCCAGCATGAGCAGCAGTGATTCTCCTTCTATGAACTCAAAGGAGAAATTGACATTGCCCGGAAGCCTCTTTTCTCTATGACCGTTCAATTTAACAAACGGTATTTTTTTCATTACTTCATCTATGGTTCTGTCCCTTAAGGCTATAAGCTTTTTATTATATTCCTCGAGATTTGCCGTGGCCAGTTCAATAGCTTTTCCCATGCCTACAATGTTTGCAACGCTTTCAGTGCTTGCTCTTCTGCCTCTTTCCTGAGCGCCTCCATGAATGAAAGAGTTGATTTTTGTTCCCTTTCTTATATAAAGGGCTCCAACCCCTTTAGGTCCATAAAATTTATGGGCGGAAAGGGATAAAAGGTCAACATTGAGCTCTTCTACATTTATTGGAATATTGCCGACAGCTTGTACCGCATCGGTATGAAAATAAATGCCCTTTTCCCTGGCGATTTTGCCGATTTCAGCTATAGGCTGAATAGTGCCTATCTCGTTATTGGCAAACATGATAGTAATGAGGATTGTGTTAGGTTTTATGGCATCCCTGACCTGTTCCGGCGTGACCAGACCGTCCTTGTCCACAGGCAGGTATGTAACCTCAAAACCGTCGCTTTCCAGGTACTGGCATGTATGAAGCACGGCATGGTGCTCAATGGCTGTTGTAATTATATGGTTGCCCTTATGCCTGTTGGTATAGGCAATGCCTTTTATAGCCCAGTTGTCGGCTTCAGTGCCGGAACCGGTGAAGAATATCTCCTGAGGTTTGGCTCCCAGTGCGGCAGCAACCTTGTCTCTGGCCTCATCGATGGCCTTCTTGCTTTCACGGCCTATGGAATATATAGAAGAAGGATTGCCATACTTTTCTGTAAAATATGGAATCATTTCTTCAAGAACTTCAGGTTTTACAGCAGTTGTAGCTGCATGATCCAAATATACAGATCTGTTTCCCATAGTTATTACTCCTTAGAACTTGATTAAAATTCAGTGTATTATCATTCAGGCAGCTTAGTCTATTATTCCATAGATCAAACTGCTTATTTGCATCGGCAGATACTTTATTTTATATAAAGCACGCTACTGATATTTTTTCCCTGCTCTGATTTGTTTAAACAACAATTTCTACTAAATTTATAGGATTTCTTGTCTAGATATAATACATATAGTTGTCCTTGTTGTTAAGCTTATTATACTCCTGAACAAGATCCTTGAGACTGATGGAATCAACAGCCTCATTTATTTTGTCCCTCATCTTTTCCCATATTAGCTTTGTAACGCAGTTATCCGCCCTTGTACAGCTTTGGGCATTTTCCTCCAGCACGCAATCCACAGGAGCAAGTGAACCTTCCAGAGCGCGAAGTATAGAACCTATGGATATTTCTTCGGGTTTTCCGGCCAGATAATATCCACCCTGTGCTCCTCTGACGCTTTTTACAAGTCCGGATTTTTTTAATGTTGCAAATAACTGTTCAAGGTAATTCTCTGAGATTTCTTGCCTTTCAGCTATGCTTTTCAATGAAACCTGACCTTCCGACGAGTGGATTGCAATGTCCAGCATAGCCTTAACCCCATATCTTCCCTTGGTTGATAGCTTCATTTAAACAATCCTCCAATTCCAAGTATATTACTTGGTTTTAACAATAATAGATTAGCACTATGACAAATAAATGTCAATAAAAATGCTAATAATTTCTGCAAGGTGTCGGAAAGTCTTGTAACTCTTGATTAAAACAGAGGAGTATAGCTCCTGGAAGTCAGAATTCTTTCAATTTCATCAATGCTTTTTCCCATAGCGTTTATCAAAAGAATACCATAGTTGTCCCTTGAGCCGGTATTCATCTGCTGAAAGTTGTTGGAGGTTATATGAGATAACTGGAAAGACCTGCCTGAATATATCATCGCATCAATCGGATATTTGTATCCTTCCAGGTCTACCACCTGGTATCCTCTGCTCCTTAAAGCATTCTTTATATCATCTAGGCCTTGTTGAACTGCTATAACTATAGAAAACACCTCCCGGCTTTATGTATAATATTTGAAAAATTACATTTATAGTATCTTCACCCTTAGGTATTTTATACAGTTACACTTGAACCAGGCTTTTTATGGATTGGCTTATTTGCATCAAGAGTTATAATTGAATACTGCAGGAAAAGAGAAATTGATTTATAAAGGTACTGCTGTAGCGACAAATGGCCATAGGAAGAAAACTTCCTATGGCCGTCATGCTTTGATTTTCCAGACTCTACAAATCTATGCTTTGACATAAGGAAGGGTTGAACCTCCATAGGGCATGAGCAAAACTTTTGCATCCTGACCCAACTCATTAAAGGCTGATTCCAATGCTTCGCTTATGTCATCAAAGGGCTCCATAAAGAGCTTCCTGACAAAATCTTTTTCCAGATCGGATACCAGGTATATTTTTGCCTTTTTCTGTACGAGGGCTATTGCAGCTGCCTTGTGTCCGCCCAGTTCGAAATTCTTCTGTATATCGCTTATCATGCTGTCCGGAGAATCAGCATTAAGAAGCCATCTTTCAAAGACCTCTTCTCCTAAGCCTTCAGTGCAGGATGCCAGCAAAATCACAATGCCTCCATCTCTTACGGCATGTTTTGAATTATCCAGGGCTTTCTGAGCCTGATACAAATTAATATCCTTAGGATAACCTCCCGGTGTGGTTATGACGATATCGGCCTTTTGAGGTATTTCCACTTTATATAAGCTGTCAAGAAATTTGCATCCTTCCCTGTGAGCGTGCACATGGTGTCCGGCAACGGCTTTGATTATGTTTTTCTTTTCATCCAGAACCACATTCAATATGAAATCTATAGGTACGAACTGCACAACCTCTTCGATATCAAGGCGGACAGGATTATCATCCATAGCTCCGGCTCTGGCCTCATTCTTTACCATTGCGCTGTGATTGGCCTGGATTGCAGCCCTGGTAGAAACGCCAGGCATTATCGCCTTTGCTCCTCCGCTGTATCCGGCAAAGTAATGAAATTCGATATTACCCAGGCATATTCTTCTATCGGCTTTTGCTACGGCACTGAAAATATCTACCGGAGTGCCTCTGGATGTTACACCCATATGCACAAAATCCGAGGGGTCACTGTCTACACACTGAACCTTATTGTATACTTCTTCTCCCACCAGATATTTTTTTTCTTCCTCCGTATGCTTTCTGTGGCTTCCCAAAGCAAATACCACAGTTATGTCTTCATATTTTACCCCTGCTTCCCTCAGCTCTTCCAGAATCAATGGAAGCACGATTTTGCTTGGCATTGGCCTTGTAATATCGCTGGTAATTATAGCGACTTTTTCACCCGGCTTTATTATTTTGGACAGACGATCTGTGCCAATCGGGTTGTCCAGTGCCCTTTTTACTTCATCGGCCCCTGTAAGCTTGATATCCACATGGTTTTGCCTCAATTCCATAAGGATGTTTTCATCATTAATGTCAAATTCTTTATATGTCTTCCCATACCCATACTTAAAATGCATTGTAAATCACCCCTCAAAAATTGTTGAAATCTTATTTTGCACAGTAAATAAAGCCTATGCAGTTCCTTATTTGCCGGTACATATTCTACTTCTTTCTGTTAATGACCAGGAAAAAATATATACATATCGCCGCGTAAATAATAGTGCTAAATCCCAGATGATACTGCAGCACAAATATATTAATCAGCAGCAGAATAAAACCTATCAGCATTATCCAGGCAAAAATGCGTCTTTTTATATCCATGTAGACTCCTCCAAATATTAACTGATGAACATTATATAATAAAAATATACTGTTGTAAAAATAAAAAAGCAGCAATTTATAAACTAAATTACTGCTTTTATTTTATACAATGCTATCTAATGGTGGCCACAATTACACGCAATGTCTCTTTTTTAGGGGATTCGATAATAAACTTTTTAACATGGGCGGGAATTACAAAGGTTTCACAGTAATGCATTGTTTTTGGTTCCCAACTCCCATCAACGCTTTTGATAAAAGCTTCCGTACCTTCCACAAGGTTAATTACGGCAACAGAATCATTAAGCGTTATCTCTGCATTCTCATCAAAAGTGTAACGCAGGGTATCAATCATTTCATATTCATGCAATCCTGTTCTCTCTATTAAGCAATGTTCATCCTTATGCAATACTTTTTCCTGATGAATTAAATTGTTTAGTACCCATTTCGTATCCCGTTCCCACTTGATATTTTTCTTTCCATGATTTATATGAACCGGTCTTGGGAGACCATCAAGCCCAATTTTCCCCCAATCCCATAGCTTAAAGGTGAAGATATATGGAGTAACGCTTATTTCAAGGACATGGGTATCCTTGCCTGAGCAGTGTACAGTTCCTGCCGGAATTAATACATGATCATGCTTTTTTACCGGTATTTTGTTAACGTATTTTTCGGCATCAAACATGATCTCGCCACGGTTTGCTGCTTCAAGATCAGCAATCATTGCTTCCTTGTCGATTCCTTCCTTGAGTCCGATATATACACAGCTGTTTTCTGTGGCATCCAGTATATAATAGCTTTCGTCCTGGGTATAGTTCTTTACCCCAAAAGTATTCTTTATATAATCCCTGGTGGGATGAACCTGTAATGATAGATTGCCACCCTCAAAGGTATCCAGCATATCAAACCTTATGGGAAAGTCAGCGCCATAAGCATTATAAACTTTGTCACCAAGAAGTTCTCTGGGGAACAATTTTACCAGGTTCAGGGCTGGAAATACTACAGTATTTCCTCCAAAGGAAAACCTCACGCAGTTTTCTTCCGGCACACCATCAAAGGACCATCCGTAGTTCTCCTCATCTCCATCGACGCCCAACATGTTTTTCATCCATTGACCGCCCCAAACGCTTTTATCAAAATAAGGCTCCATCCTGAAAGGCTCTTTCGATATCTTTTCAAAGGCGGCATAAAAAGATTTTTTATCAATGGCTTTTAATTCACTGCTTATATTGGCATCAACCCAATAATCAACTGATGCAAAATTTTCTTCTTTATGGGTATCCGCCAGTCTCCATTCCACAAAAAAACCTATTTTATACTTGGTTAGAACCGGGGCATCCGGATTGTTGAACAGCCAGTTGGGGCTCCCTTTACGAAATCTTAACTGAATCTCCCAACGGGTGACGTCAAAATAATAATGAACGTCAGCTTTGGCAAAAAGACTGGCGCCAACACCTATTATAAAGATAACTTCATTCTTGTTTTGCTCAAGAAGCGACTTTACCTGAGCAACTTTATTCTCATCAAAGCAGCTTTCCAGCCTTCCGCTGACCATATAGCCAAATACACGGTCGTCTGTGATGTTCTGATCAAACATCCTATACAATTCGTCCTCTGAACGCTTGCAGGTATCCGTATCAATTAAAAGCTTATGATTTAATCCTCTTAAAAGTGAAATTAAGCTTTCTTTATCAACTCCGGGATATAAATCGTAAACGAAAATTCTATTTCCTTGTTTTATTTGACTTTTGATCAATTCTGCCAGATTATTATTGCCGACAATAACATCTTCCTTCTTATCGTTGACAACAATACAGGGCCTTAAATCAAAGTTATTCTTCGATGGGTAATGGTAAGTCATAGTTTATCATCCTCATTTAATCAAAGGTTTACAAAATATCTGTATTTATCTCCGGGATAATAGCAAATTGTGTACTCAACCTCGTTATCATATTGGTCATATGCTACTCTTGTTCTTTTAAACGTTGGAAAACCTTGAGCAACCTCCAGTCTTTTTGCAATAACTCCTTCTGCAAGGGTTGCTTCAAGTATATCTCCCGCCCTTGTGATGTTTATGTTATATTCATTCTGCAGGAACTTGTACAAAGAGTCCTTATACAAGTCAGCGTCCAACGGCAAGTCCGTTTTTTTAAGGTAAGTTATTGAGTAAACCAGAGGCTTATTATTTGCGCATCTAACCCTTGTCAGCTCCAAAACAGTGGATTTAGCGTCAACATTAAGATTTTTAGCAACTGTTTCACTGGCTTGAACCGGTTTTATTTCACAAAAGCTGGTTTGCATAATAATGCCATGCAATTTCATTTCATCAGAAAAGCTAATAACCCGCTTTAGCTTTTCTTCAATTTTGCCATAGGTAACAACGGTTCCTATTCCTCTCATTCGTTCCACATAGCCTTTGTTTACCAGCTCTCCGATTGCTAATCTTACAGTCATTCTACTGACGCTATACATTTCTTCCAGCTGCTTTTCACTGGGAATGATTTGCCCTTGTGTATATTCGCCCTTTTCTATTGCTTGTGCAATCTGTCCGGCTATTTGCAAATATAAAGGTATCGCAGCTTTTCCTCTGTCTAATTCCATCTATTCTCCCTCCATAGCTTTTACCTGGATTTATAGAGTGGTCAATCCTAACATTGTAAGCCTTGACGTATCACTTTCAATAATAAGATCAACCCCCAAAGCTTTGCAGCTCTCCTTCAGCGGTGAAATAAACAAATCGCTTGAACGGCTTATATTTCCACCAATCACTAATGTATTAGCCTTAAATTGCTTCAATAAAGGCAAGAGCGCTGCAGCTAAATCATCTCCAAATTCTTTATAAGCCTGGATAGCTTCTTTGTTTCCATTTTCAGCTATCTTGCTTAATTCTAAAGGAGAAAGAGCTTGGTTGCAATACCTTAAGGCCAGCTTGTTGATTCCGCGCGCAGAAATATATTCATCAATTACCATATCCTTAAAGGGTAATGAATATATCCATCCGTTTTCAGGGATTCCTTGTGACCGATCGGTAGATATCTGACCGTCTATCGAAAATGCGGAACCACAACCTGTACCTATGCAAACATATATCACTCGATATCCTTGATATAAATTTCTTTTGTTCATAGCACCAAGGGCATAAGCTTCTACATCATTGACAAATTGAAAATCATTATTGCTTCTCGGTATAAAATCATAATTTTCCTTGATGCCCAGATGGATCATCTCATCGGGAATAGATACCGAATATAAGCTCTCATACTTGGCAAGTCCTTTTATTTTGGATATGCCTTTGCCGTAATCAAAAGGACCGGGGAAAGCCATCCTGATGCTTCGGATTCTTTTATTATCGTCATGGATTTGCTCCCATATCCTACCACAAATAGTGATAAAGTGTTTTATTATTACATCCTTTTCTTTGTCAGAATTTGAAATAAAATTATAGGAATCCGAAAGAATATTTTTACCTGTATTATAATAGCCACCCTTTATACCTGTTCCGCCAACATCCAAGAGTATGTCATATAACATAATTATCCCATTCCTTTAAATATAAAATCCCAGCACACCTTCGTTGATTGCTTTGGCATATTCCAATGCCTGATTGCGTGACTCAAACTTATCTGTAACTACTGTATAGGTAAATTCATAGAACCCGCCAAGATCAGCTTTGAAATTGGTCTCCCAGAAATTGTTCATTATCCAGGAATACGCAGTAGAGTTTTTAAGTTCCGTATTTTTTCCATCGCATAGTTTAACCGGTGCGGCTTCTCGCTTGCCAAAGCAGATTAAAGGAGCATCCTTTATGCTTACCAATATGTCTGTGTCTTTTCCTGTTCTTAGCATGCCGTTCTGGATGAGATAAAAGTTTTGGCAAGTACCAGGAAGCTGGTCAATACCGGGACGGATAATGCAACCGGTTTTGTCCACATAGGTTTCTTTAGCTGCATCGCTGATAAAAGGCAGTGATACATAAAGATTTTCAGGCTCCCAGACGCTTTCCTTATGGAGACAAATTCTGGCTTCAATCATTGGAGCCACTTTATAAATTTTCAAATACACATAATAGAATTTTGTGCCCGGAAGCTCATAAGACAGCTTTGCAGTAACGTACACGGGACCACTCTCTACAATGGATACATCTGTAAGCTTAGAAATGCTTCTTTGTGTTGCAATGCTTGAGCGGTTTCTTCCCATTTGACGGCGCACTTCACAAGGATTGCCGTTTTTCATCGGTGTAAACTCATAAATGCCTGAAAAAGCGCCTTCAGTAACTTCACCATCTGTAATGCATCTGCCTGTTTTTTTATCCAGAATGGAAGCAATTCCCTTTTCCTGAGAAAACTCCACTTTGTAGTAATCCGTTTCGATCAGGAACGGCGTTTCCAAATATTCGCCTTCTATTACAATATCTTTTACTCCCTCTGCACCAATATGGGCATGGTTTCGTATTGTGCCTGCATTTTCATAGCTCTGTTTCAGCTTAACGATCTTTTCCTCTCCCGGAGCCAAGTCCACAACAACTTCGACTTCATGCGCCCTGGATATTCTATGTCCCTGACATATCAGCCTTTCCCCGGTCTTTTCATCATAGGCTTCAATCGTAGCGCTTGTATCCAGAGGAATACCGTCAAAATACTCCCAGTACTCAACATATAGCTTAGCAGTTCCCTTATAACGGAAGGGATGAGGATTGATAATTTTATATCTTTGACACTTATGGGCATCAATTGATACTTCTCCCATTTTGGAAAGAATCAAATCAAGATTTTTTGATATAGCAATATTGGCATTTATAGCATAGGCATCCTTCTTTTTCTCCAGACATGCAACAAGAGAATCCCAAGGCTCAGATATGGAGGAGGAATATCCCCAGGTGTGCTCAGCATAAAGCATAATATTCTCCGCTGCATTTTCTAAAAGCTCTGCATTTCCCAGTCTGTTTTCCGGATCCAGTTTTTTGCAAAGGTCATACTTTCTTTGAGCCTCCCGGAATAGTTTAACCGCATTGGGAGTTGATCCGACGCCGTCAGCCCACCAATCGGTAAAATCACCTTCATAGGTTGGAATGGAAACCTTGCTGCTTCTCAATTGGTCAAAAAACTCATCCAATGTGGCCATCTTTATAGTGACTTTGCCATCAAATATTTGATTCAGCTCATGTACTCTCTTTGCAATATCAGCATTTGGAGGTGCATTGTCTGAAATAACTCCTGAAACCATAATTGGAACGAAGTCATAAGGATAACCTTCTTTTTCAAGATTTTCAACATACCTTAGTATTCTTTTCTGTGAAAACTCAAGCTCTTTTTTCTTTGTTTCATCCACACCTGAAGTTCTAAGGCCTCTGCTAAGTTCTTTTCGGATATCATCACTGATCATGTATGAAGTGCCTCCGTGAGGACAGAGAAACAATTCATTGCCCAGATGATAATGTTCGCTTACCCAAACGAGAACTTTATTTTTGTTTGGGCCCTGCCAATAAAAAGGTTGCTGCTTTTTATACAGCGGGAACATACCGTGGTGGGGATGGAGGGCGCAAAGAAGATTTTCTACTCCGCATTCTGAAAGTATGTCAGGGTATCCCCAGGCGTATCCATTAATATCGGCTGACATACCGCTCTTGATTTTAACTCCGATTTTTTCACCATATTTCTTTGCTTTCATTGTTCTGGAAAGCAATACTTCCTTATCCACCAGCTCCGTCATATTGAGATAGTTTCCGGAGAGTCCGATTTCACCAGACTTCACATATTTTTCGAATTTTTCTATTTGCTCTGCTGTAGCGTTTGCATAGAAATTTTCTACCTGCCACTGATTTTCACACTGCCATTTAAACCCTTGGCAGCCTTGTAACTTCCCGGAATGAATATCATCAAGGATATTTATGGCCTGTACTATAAAATCCTTGTGATAGTTCATTAATTTTTCCTGCCGCTCTGTGTAACCGATATCCGTGTGGGAATGATGGATTAAAAATATCGTCCAGTTTTTCATCATTTTTGCTTCCTTTCTTTTTGCATTGATTTGAAATTCCATTATTAAAATTATTATTTATTGTTGATACAGAATTATTGTTGGCATAGATGCTATTGCACATGCTACCAGCATGGCAGGTTTGTTACGTGTAACGTAGCTTTTAATATTGATGCAAATGTTCCCTAAAATCCAACCTTTATTATAGTTATATTATTATAAGGTTATAACGTTATAACGTTATAACATTTACAATTGTATGGTAGCATCTAATTTTAATGTTGTCAATACAGAATGTTAAATCTTGCTTTATCAATATAGAAACTCTTATGAAAAGCTAAATTCCACTTTTTCTTCTTTCGTCCAGCCACTCCTTGATTTTGCGCTCGTACCCGTTGACCGTAGGTTTGTAATATATTGTGCCTCTCATCTCTTCGGGAAGATATTCCTGGTTTACGATATTTCCGGGATAGTCGTGGGCATATTTGTATCCGACTCCATATCCCAGGTCCTTCATCCCCTGAGTAACTGCGTTTCTGAGATGCATCGGCACATCACCGGTGCGCTTTGTCTCTACATCGTGCAATGCCTGGTTTATGGCAGCGTAAGCAGAATTGGATTTCGGACTGGTGGCTACCATAACAGCAGCATGGGCCAATATAATCCTTGCTTCGGGCATTCCTATCATTCTTACAGCTTCAGCAGCAGCTGTTGCTACCACCAAGGCATTCGGATTTGCCATCCCGACATCTTCGGAAGCGCATATAATTCTCCTCCGGGCGAGAAACTCCGGGTCTTCCCCGGCATATAAAGCCCTGGCAAGATAAAACACCGCCGCATCGGGATCACTGCCCCGCATGGACTTTATAAAAGCGCTGATATTGTCATAGTGCATATCTCCCGATTTGTCGAAAGTCACAGCCCTTTTTTGCACACATTCTTCAATTACAGACATATCTATGTGAATCTTTCCGTCACTGCCGATCTCAGAAGTTATTACCGCCAGCTCAAGGGCATTCAATGCGATGCGGGCATCCCCGTTGCATATGTTGGCAAGGTATTTTAATGCGTCATCTTCCACCTCAATATCGTATTCCCCCAAACCCCGCTCCCGGTCGGTTAGCGCATTGTTCAGAAGCTTCAATATGTGCTGCTCCGAAAGGGGTTTGAGCATGAATACCGACGACCTTGAGATCAGAGCCTTGTTAACTTCGAAAAACGGATTTTCAGTGGTAGCACCGATTAAAACTATGGTTCCGTCCTCTACATAAGGCAGCAGCGCATCCTGCTGGGATTTGTTAAAACGGTGGATTTCGTCAATAAAAAGAACCGTTTTTCCCTTGGTATTCAGCATGGGATTTTGGGTATCGGCAACAATTCTCTTTATGTCCGCCACTCCCGCCGTAACCGCGTTCAGCTTTTCAAAAGGAGTTTTCGTCGATTCTGCAATAACCCTTGCAAGGGATGTTTTTCCCGTGCCCGGGGGACCGTAAAAAATGACGGACGATATGCGGTCTGCTTTTATCATCCTGTAAAGCATTTTCCCTTTGCCGACGATTTCTTCCTGTCCTACAAATTCTTCAATTGTCCTTGGCCTCATTCTATAAGCCAGAGGTTCTTTTCTTTCCATCGCACTTCTCTTCCTTGTATCATGTATTATATGACAAATTATATTTTACCATTATAGGAGAGGGGTTTTCCATATATAAATCTTTTTATTTTCCGGGGAAGGTGTGCCCCCATCAAAAAGGAAAAGGTGCCATAACAGGCACCCCGTATAAATCATCAGTATATAAGCTATCAATTAAGCGTAGTTTTTCACCAGATTATTCTGTATAAATACTTTGTGTTGAAGAGTATAGAGCTATCAGTACAATGGATACTTATTCGTGAGGGCTTTTACCCTTTCTATAACAGCTTCTTTGCTGTTGTCAAAATCCGTAAGGGCCAAGGAGATCAGATCAGCTATCTCCACCATGTCATCTTCCTTCATTCCCCTTGTGGTTACCGAAGGAGTGCCAAGGCGCAATCCGCTGGTAACGGTAGGCTTTTCGGGGTCAAAAGGAATTCCGTTCTTGTTGGCGGTTATGAACACTTCATCCAGCTTATGCTGGGCCTCTTTTCCGGTTATGCCCTTATTGCGGAGGTCTACCAGCATGAGATGGTTGTCCGTTCCTCCTGAAACCAGATTGAAGCCTTTTTCCATCAAAGCATTGGCCAGAGCTTTTGCGTTCTTTACAATTTGAGTCTGATATGCTTTAAATTCATCGGAAAGAGCTTCTTTGAAGCTTACGGCTTTTGCCGCAATCACGTGCATCAGTGGTCCTCCCTGTATTCCGGGGAAAACAGCGCTGTTCAGTTTTTTGGAAAGCTCTTCGGTGCACAAAATCATCCCGCCCCTCGGACCGCGGAGGGTCTTGTGCGTGGTAGTGGTTACAAAATGGGCATACGGTACCGGGTTGGGATGAAGGCCGGCAGCTACCAGACCTGCAATGTGGGCCATATCCACCATCAAATATGCTCCCACTTCATCGGCAATTTCCCTGAAAGTTTTGAAATCTATTATCCTCGGATAAGCGCTGGCACCGGCTATTATAAGCTTTGGAGAATGCTTTTTGGCCAGTTCCCTTACCTGGTCGTAATCAATCCTGCAGTCGCTTTCCCTTACACCATAAGGGATTACATTATAGTACTTACCGGATATGTTCTTGGGCATACCGTGGCTCAGGTGGCCTCCATGGGCGAGGTTCATGCCCAACACAGTATCCCCGGGTTCCAGAACAGCAAAGAACACTGCCATGTTGGCCTGTGCTCCCGAGTGAGGCTGAACATTTGCATGCTCTGCTCCAAAAAGCTCTTTTGCCCGTTCTATTGCAAGGTTTTCAACGACATCCACATAATCGCACCCGCCGTAATACCTTTTTCCCGGGTAACCTTCGGCATACTTGTTTGTAAGGGGAGTTCCCAGGGCCTCCATGACTGCTTCACTTACGAAATTCTCCGAGGCGATAAGCTCTATATTGTTTCTTTGGCGATTTACTTCATCCTCTATAGCCCTGGCTATATCAGGATCAACTTTTTTTATCTGATTCAAGCTGTACATCTTCTATCCTCCTGTTTGTAAAATCAATGTTCCTAATGGACTTTATAATAAAAAATGCTATTAATCTTTATAATAAAAAAAATGCTAGTAATATTAACGTCTTTTATTGACATCTTTATAAAGCTGCATTTATAGCTTGTATTGATGATATTATCATGGCTTAATCAAATGCATAAATAAAAAACTTTAGCAATAAATATACATTTAATCAAATTATAATAACTAAAAAAAGGCATGTCAACAAATTGTCAAAAAAGATGGAAAAATCATCTTTCTGGTAAACTGTGGCCTTAAAGGTCATACTGCAGGCCTGCAGGCTCAAAGGACCTTATACAGCTCGTCCGAATCAGGCTGCGGTATGCACTCTTCGTGCTCGCCGGAAACCATCTTTTTATCCGGACCTGCAGTAACTTCCCCAATTATTGCAGCCGGGATGCCGTTGCTTTTTAGTTTTTTCACCAGACCTTCTCCATCAGGACAGGTTATAAGCATGCAGCCGCTGGATATGAGCTTAAGGGGATCAATGTTGAAGAGCTCTGTGATTTGGGCCGTCTCCGGCTCGACAGGTATTCTCTCCCTATATACAATTACCCCTGTCCCTGAGGCTTCGGCAACCTCCCAAAGGGCTCCAAGGACGCCTCCCTCTGTGACATCATGCATGGCATTTACACCATATTCTCCAGCGATTTTTCCTTCCTTTACAGCGCTTATCCTGTTTATGAAGGTCTTTGCCCTGTCAGCAAGCTCCTGTCCAAGTTTGCTTGCCACATATTCCTCTTTGTCGTGAGCTATGATGGCGGTTCCTTCGAGGCCGGCAGATTTCGTCAAAATTATCTGATCTCCCGGCTTTGCTCCCGAAGTGGTAACCATTTTTTCTTTAAGGACCTTTCCCACCGAAGTGCATACAATTACACATCGGTTGACTGCCTCCGTAATCTCCGTATGTCCTCCGATTATGTCAACGTCCAAGGCAGTGGCTTCCTGGGCTATTTGACCCATAATAGTCTCTATGTCTTCTTCCGTCGTATCCGGCGGAGCAAGAAGGGTGATAAGAAGACCCAGCGGTTCTACACCACAGGAAGCTATATCATTGCAGGATACATGAACTGCCAGCCTGCCTATCTCATTCACTGCTCCGGTAATAGGATCGGTGGACAGCAAACATACATTTTCGCCGAAATCCACAGCACAGCAATCTTCGCCTATGTTAGGCCTGACCAGAATATCGGGCCTTTTTGATTTTAATTTGTCCAGTATGATTTTTTTCAAAACATCATTAGGTAGCTTTCCAACTTTCATTTGTGTTTGCCTCCGTCATAGCCAACTTGGTATGTGTTATCCTGTAAACGTAAAAAGACAGGCAGTTCCAACCTTGCGGATACATCTGTATAAGTAGGTTTATTCATGCCTCCCCATCTGCTCCCTCAGCACCTGCAATTGCTCCCGGGCTGTGTTCATAAGCTTCGCATTTTTCCTTGCCTCCGGGGAGCTGATCAGCTTGCTGAACCATTTGAGTGCTTCTTCATATTCATCCAGCCTGCGGTTCAGCTCAGCAATCAGATAAATGCAGGTGAATTCATCCAGCTTGTCCAACGGAAATCTCTCATTCTGGTATGCATCGTAATAATTTTTGAGGGAAAATTCGAGGAACTGTCTTTCTTTTTCTTTATCTCCTTTAAATCTATACAGCCAGGCTATCCTCAGGCATACTTTAGCAAATTCGCTGCAAGGAGCATTCCTTACCTGCAAATTATAAAGGGCCAGTTTGAAAGCTTCCAGGGCGCCATCTACAGTCCTTTCACCGCTAAAGCTTCTCTTTGTCCATCGTGGTTTTATCTCTTTCCTGATAATCGCGGCGCTTTTTGCTCCAATTTCTTCAAATTTGTCTTTCATCGATGAGTATCCGCAATTTTCACATACCCATACATCATAAAGCAAAGGATTTATATTTTCATAATATGTACAGAAGTCCGAGTCCCTGGATACAACCTTGCATGATCTGATCTTGACCTTTGTTACTTCAAAGTTTGAACCGCATACCGGGCAGGTGACCGACGAGTTGTATATACTGTTACTAACGCTGTTGTCCATTTAATTACCTCTTTTCTTCACTGACATTAAAATTTATTCTTATGCTTCATATCCGGTTTTATCTATGAAAGCAGAGGCTATGCCTTTCTGCAAAGAAATCAGACGGCATGGAAGAAATAAGCTTTCTTTGCATCCTGCCTAATCTGATTTCTTGTCTGACCCATATAGATAATTATAGTATTTTTCATTCATTTTTACCATAGCATTCACAGGTTTATATACATCCTCTGAAATTTTTTCCCTGCTTTTTAGCTTGCCGTTTTTATCGTATGTCTCCCGGTATAATATAACCCTAAAACCTTCTCTGGCCTTGCGTTCCACTACTTTTTCGCCGAACGCCAGGCTGTTATCTATTTCTATTTCCTCCTTTTCAGGGGCGTATCTCTCCACTACTTTGGAAACAAGTTTTACCGTATAGTCGTTTTCCTTTTTTCCCAGTATTCTTATGACAATTTGGTTTTTTGCCACTTCTGCGCTGATGCACACAGGATAATCCTTATCGTTTTGAAATTTAAAATCTATATAGTCTCCGGAAATGGTGGCATCCTGACCTAAGCCTACATACAATGACGGCAGTGAATGATGGGTTCTTTCCAGCACTTTCAGCTTGGCCTTGAGTACGGAATTATATAAAGTGGTTGTAGTCTGGCACACCCCGCCTCCTATGCCGTCTATATACTCGTTTTTATATACAATCAAAGCCTCCTTGTAGCCATTTTCCACTGTCCTGGGCCCCAAAGCCTTGTTCATTGAAAATATGTCGCCGGGCATCAATATGATTCCGTTAATTTTTTCACATGAAATTTTCACATTGTGCGTCCTGTTAACATCACTGGGATTAAAATAAGTTGTAAAGCTCGACACGACATGGTTTATTACTTTTACATCGTCATAAGTAATATCGGGTTTGAATTTATCAACTATGAGGCTTATCTCATAAAAATCGCCGGAGGAAACCTTTTCGGAAAACAGCTTAAAATTCTTATTTATGTCCAGTACCTTGCCGGGCTCATCTTTCTTGATGTCGATTTTGCCGTTTTCATATTTAACTTCGGCATTCCTGCCTTTTTCATCGATCTGCAGTTTGATTTCAGCCAGTTTTCTTTTCAAGAGTTCTTCATCAAACTCCAATTCGGCTATGATGCGCTTGCCTTTAAACCTTACCCGGACGATTTCATAAAGCCTTTGGAATAAATTACCTGTGCGTCCTGTTTTGTATGCCTCTTTTATGATTTCGGAGGTTGGATACTTCAAGTTTATGTCCTGCACATCGCAGGTCCAGGAATTGTCTTCATGCCTGAAGGTTATATGCTTTTTTGCATATTTTTCCTGAAAGATATTTTCTATAACCGAGTCCGCTTGCATTTTGTCAAGCCCACCCAGGTTGATACCTTCAAACCATACGCCATCGTATATGGTTTGAAGGTTCAGTACCCAAAAGGCAGCCAAAGCAACGGCAAAAGCCAATGCCAGGAACGTGACAGCCAGAATTATCAGCCATTTTTTTTTAAGTATAGAAGAAAACAACATATTTATACCATCCGGAATATTTCTTTTAATGTCTATTATATAAATATTACAGATGGCTTTATTTATACTAGTTTGAAAGAATTCATTCAATATATAAATTTTCCAGGCTTCCAGCCTTATGGATAAATATGCACAGCCATTTTAAATCAAAGCACCTTGCCCAGCCGGATGCGCAATACTTCCCTTTCCTCCACTGCTTTTTTAATCATATCCTCGATATTCAGGTTTGCTTCCGACTTAAGGATTTGCTCCAGCCTGGGTTTTGTCTTGGGGTGTTTTGCAACGAAAACCGTACAGCAGTCTTCATAGGGCAGGATGGAGGTATCAAAAGTGTTGATTTTTCTTGCAATTTCAATCACTTCATTTTTATCCATTCCGATAAGCGGCCTGAACACAGGAATGCTTACTACAGCATTGGTGCAGGCAAGGCTTTGTATGGTCTGGCTTGCCACCTGCCCCAGGCTCTCTCCGGTAATCAGAGCATGGGCTCCGGTCAAGCCGGCAATCCTTTCTGAAATATCCATCATTACCCTTCTCATAATAATTGTAATCTCATCTTCCGGGCACTTATCATTAATTTCCAGCTGTATGTCGGTGAAAGGCACAATATGAAGATTTATCTCCATGCAGTATTCGGACAGGATTTTTGCCAGATCGATAACCTTTTCCCGAGCTCTCTCACTGGTGTACGGATAGCTGTAAAAATGCACCGCTTCAATTTCCACTCCCCTTTTAGCCATCATCCATCCTGCCACCGGACTGTCAATGCCTCCTGACAGGAGCAGGACAGCCTTTCCGTTGGTGCCCATGGGCAAACCGCCATGGGCAGGGGTAATGTCCGAATAAATATATGAGTTCTCCCGGACTTCCACATGCAGGATAAAGGCGGGGTTGTTGACATCCACCGTCAAAGACGGGATGTTCTCCAGGATATATGCCCCCAATTCCCTGTTGATTTCCGGCGTATCCATGGGAAACTTCTTATTTCCCCTCTTTGTTTCCACCTTGAAGGTGGAATGCCCGTATTTTTCAGTGAGGCTTTTAGCCAGCATCAATCCATGCTTTTTAATCTCTTCAAAATCTGTATCTACTTTCATGACAGAGCTTACGGATACTATGCCGAAAACCTTAGACAGCCGTTTAAGAGCTTCATCAATATCATACTCGTCGGATTCCGGTTCTATATAAATTCTTGACTGCGACTTTATGACCTCAATTTTTCCAAGTCCGTACAGAGACCTCTTTATATTGCTTATGAGCTTTGACTCGAATACTGGTCTGTTAAGACCCTTAAGGGCTATTTCGCCGTAACGCACCAATATAATCCTCTTCATTTGAAGTTACTACCTCCGCCTGTTTTTATGTATTTTGATTTTCGGTATTATTACCTTTAACGCATCGATGGTATCCAAAACATCCTGTTCCGTGTTCAAGGATGAGAAGCTGAACCTTATGGCTCCTTCAGCATAACATTTGTCTACATTGATTGCCTGAAGCACATGGCTCCGGGTATCTTTCCTCGAGGAGCAGGCTGATCCGGTAGATACGTATATTCCCTTCTCCTCCAGGTGGTGAAGCAGCACCTCGGCCTTCAGGTCCGGGAATGAGATGTTTAAGATATAGGGCGACGCATCCTCCGGTGAATTTACATGAAAATCATCTATTTCTTCTTCCAGTCTTTTTAAAAACAAGGATTTCAACCCGGCAACCTTTTTAAAATTCTCCTCCAGCCTTTGGAATATCATCTCCGAAGCCATTCCAAAGCCGCCAATTCCCGATACGTTTTCGGTACCTGAGCGGATCAAGGATTCCTGGCCACCCCCGAATAATATGGGCTTCAGCCTTATGGTTTTATTTGCCCAGACCGCACCCACGCCCTTGGGGCCATGTATTTTGTGGGAGCTTATGGACAACAGGTCAATTCCCAGCTTTTTAGGGTTCAGCTTTATTTTTCCGTAGGCTTGTATCGCATCCATATGCAATACTGTATTCCTGTTGACGGCATTCTTGATTTTTACTATTTCTTCCACCGGTTGAACCGAACCGATTTCATTATTTACCACCATTATGCTTATAAGGGCGGTATCTTCATTTATAGCATCCCTCAATTGCTCGAGATTAATTATCCCCTTGCTGTCCACGTCCAGGTAATCCACCCTGTAGCCGTTCTCAGCCAGGTGCCTGCAGGTTTCCAGCACCGAAGGATGCTCAATTTTGGAGGTGATAACATGCCGTCCTTTCCTGGGGTTTGCACTAAGATATCCTATTATCGCGAGATTGTTGGATTCTGTGCCTCCCGAAGTAAAATACACCTCCCTGCCTTCCACCCCAAGGGAACCGGCAATTATATCCCTGGCTTTCTTTATCAGCCTTTCGGCCTCTATGCCCTTTGTATGCAGGGAGGAAGGATTTCCGTATACACTGGCATTGATATAATTTATGTAATCTATAACCTCGTCATAAGGTCTCGTCGTAGCGCTGTTATCAAGATATATGTCCCTTTCCATTGTCATCCTCTCTTTACTTACAAAAATCAACATTAATTATTCTAACATATAATGATTATTTTAACCATTCTAAATACAGCTTTATATTTAATCAGGTTTTCACAGGTATTTTTTTGTGTTAAACTGTAATATATGTAAGTAATGGGGGTATGTGTTTTGTTAGGTCCTTTTAGAAGAATAATAGGCTGCATTTTGACTATTGCTATGCTGGCTGCTTTGCTGCCGGCTTTTACAGCAAAGGCTTCCGACAATACGGAACCTTTTTTTGATGTTCCGGCTAAAAGCTACGCTTATGATGCGATACACAAGTTGAGGGAGCTGAATATCACCAACGGTATTGGCAACAACCAGTTCGGTTATGGAAAGACGATAACCAGAGCTGACTTTGTCACCTTCCTGGTCCGCCTGATGGGATGGGAGCTTGTATATCCTGAAGAAGGAAGCTTCAATGACAATAAGGATAAAAAGAAGCACTATTATCCTTATATCGAAACTGCCCTGAAGGCTGGAATAATTAAAAAAGCGGAATATTTCCGGCCCAATGACAATATTTCGCGGGAAGAGATCGCTATAATGATAATAAGGACAATCGGCCTGGAAACCCTTGCCCAGCAGCCATCTCTTTCGTATCAGCCTTTCAGCGATGTAAATAAATATAACGGATATATTAATATCGCAAAAGATCTGGGCATCGTCACCGGAATTCCGGGAAATCTCTTTGCGCCCAAGAACAACGCCAAGAGAGAAGAAGCTGCTGTCATGATGATGCGCATGTATGAGAAGTTAAATCACGGCATAAACGAGCTGCATGCCTTTTATGCCCACAATGCTTATTCCCAGAAGGAGTATATAAAAAGCTTGGATTCGGTAAGTTTTGGCTGGTGCCGCCTCGAATATGATGCCGAAAACGGGAAGGTCATACTGAATTCTTCTTCCAAAAACGAAAATGACTTCGTGCTGCCCGACGGTTTTTCCGGCGTTGTGGAATATGCGCGGCAGGAAGGAGCCTCCACCCAGCTTAATGTGTTTGCTTCCAACGACATCCGGATCAATGCTGATGAAACCCAGAAAAGTATCGGCCTGGTGGAATACATCATTAAAAATCCTGACGTAAGGAAAGCTGTTATCCATGACATCGTCCAAATGCTGAATTCCGCTAAAAAAGGTGATGAAGAGGCTGCTTTTGACGGAGTGGTCATTGACTTTGAAGCTCTCGGAGGCAAGGATAACCAGGTGTTTTTAAATACATTCCTGGATGAACTGAACACCGAGCTGGACAAACACAGCAAAAAACTTTACGTTGCCGTACATCCGGTGCAAAGACCGGGAGAGGCTTATTATAATGGTTATGATTTTAAAACCATAGGTGAAATAGCCGACAAGGTGATCCTTATGGCCCATGATTATAACGCCAAATCTTTGAACGATAGCGAAATGGACATCGGCTTTACATCCACTCCCCTTACTCCCTTTGATCAGATTTATTTTGCCTTGAAAGCGATTACAGATAAGGATACAGGGGTTCAGGACCTGAGCAAGATTTGGCTTCAGATTTCCTTCGGATCGGCTCAGTGGCAGAAGAAGGACGGAAAGGTTATAAACCGGTATCCCTATGTTCCAACTTATCAAAAAATAAGGGATAGAATAAAGAACCTGGATAATATGCAAAATGTAGTTGTAGAATATGCAAAATCTTATGAAAATCCTTATATAACATATTACAACCCTGACACCGGCGTCAGCAATGTTATATGGTACGAGGACAGCCGCAGCGTCACAGCGAAGGTAAACCTGGCTAAAATGTTCGGTATCCGGGGAATTTCCTTATGGAGGCTGGGAAACATACCTGATTTTGATGATGACGGAATGTATCTGGATGTTTGGCAGCAGTTGACTGAACAATAATTGGGTTTTTTGCATCTAAATATATGGGATAATAAAGGAATCAACAATTATTAAGGATATGGTGAGATAGATGTTAAGCAGAATCGAAGAAATATTGAAGAAAAGATATATGCCTTACCTTTTAATATCGGTAGTAGGACTGATTGTTTATTGCAACAGCTTTACAGCGCCTTTTACCCTGGATGATTTCGGTTCCATCACAAATAATTATGCCATAAGGAATCCTCTGGATTTCAAGGCAATATGGGAATTTTATTCCAATAGGTTCGTGCTGTACTATACAATATCACTGAATTACTTTTTGTTTCAGAACATGCCCTTTGGATATCATGTTGTGAACTTTATTATTCATATAATCAACGGTATACTGGTATATTCCATACTTTATCACCTGCTCGGACTGGATTATTTCAAAGACAAACTGCCCGGCAGGTACCGGAAGCTTGTCTGCACCCTTTCTGCCATAATGTTTATATGCCATCCGGTCCAGGTAAACGCAGTTACTTATATTATACAGCGTACCGCAGCCCTGGCCGCGACCTTCTATTTTGCTGCCGTCCTGAATTATTTGAAATACAGGATATACCACAGAAAAAGGTATTTTGCATTTACCCTGCTCTTTACCGTCATCGCCATGTTTACCAAGGAAAACACCATTACTATACCATTCATGCTGATTCTAATCGAGCTCATGTTTTTCCTCAAGGACGGAAGAACAAAATGGGTAAAGAGAATAGCTGTTTTTTTGGTTCTCCTTCTGACAATACCTATTATTCCTGCGACAAACCTGTATCTTGGTGGTTACAGCCAGAGTGATCCGAATGTGGACTTCAAGGCCAGCACATCAATGGACAGGATGCACTATTTTTATACCCAGCTGAATGTCATACTCCACTATGTTCAGCAGCTGTTCATACCCTACAGGCTGAATTTTGATTACAGCAACGATTATCCCATATCTAAAACTCTTTGGGAAAACTATTCCTACATATCCTTGATAATTCATGCCATCATTGGTATTATTGCGTTGGTGAATATAAGGAAAAACAAGCTTATTGCTTTGGGAATCCTTTGGTTTTATATAGGCTTGTCGGTGGAATCGTCTTTTATTTCGATAAAAGATGTCTATTTTGAACACAGGCTGTATTTCCCTATCGTAGGGTTTATAATGTTTCTCACCGGCCTCATGCTCCATGAAACCGGTAAAGAAAAGCGTCCCTATCTTTTTAAGCGTCCTATCGAATTCTTTGTTGTTGCAATGGGGTTTCTCATCGTTATGTACTCCGGAGTCACTCTGCACAGGAATTACATTTTCAGTGACGGCATACGCCTCTGGACCGATGTGACGCGAAAGGCTCCCAACAGTGACAGGGCTCATTGCGTTCTGGCTACGAATTACCTCGATTCCTATGAGCTGAGCGACAATAAACCGGCGGAATACCTGGAAGCTGCGGAAAGGGAGTTTAAAAAGGCGATAGAGCTAAACAGCAGAAATGACACTGCCCATTGCAACCTTGCCAAGGTTTATAATTTAAAAGGAGAATATGAGAAAGCCATAGAGGAGGCTAAATCCTGCAACAGGATCAGAAAATCCAAATATGCCTATTACAATCTGGGCACAGCTTATAAAAACCTCGGCAGGACTGAAGATGCCATCGATGCATATCTTGAAGGATATAAGATAGACAACAAGGCCACTTTTATTTTAGAAGCCCTTGGAGATATTTATAGCGACATAGGCGATTATGATAATGCACGTTTCTATTATGAGGAGATAATTAAAAATAACACTTATTCGAAAAACACCAGGATCAAGGAAAAGCTGGAGAAAATCAAGGATTTAAGCGGTGAGAGTAAACCGTGACTGTACAAGAAGGAATGGTCAAGATCAAAGTATGCTTGCTGGAGTTAATAGAGTACCTGTTTTGTTAGAAAAAAGTATACAAATTAATGTGTCAAGAAGCCATTTTGATAAAATAAACCAGCTCCGAAAGGAGCTGGTGTCAATATTTGTTCCTTCTTTCGACATTCAATGGGCCGAAACAGCAACATCTTTTTCAAAGGTGCTCTTTATAATAAATTGGGAACCGTCCCACACAAAATGCTGCTCTATGTACTTACCTTTTATGTTGTCGTAATAAGTATTTATAAACCCGCTTTTTGCAAATTTCTCAAACTCTGTCGTATATCTGCTTCTTCCTCCGCTGCTGAAAATTTCACCGGTTTTTACAGGCAGCAGCTCAATTACGTCATCTTTAATGGTAAACAGCCTGTACACGTTGCCATTGCTTGAGGCATACTGACCCAGGGCAAAATCAAGATTTCCGTCATTATTATAATCATCAAACTGCAAAAGAAAGCTGCTGTTGAATACCAAGTCCTGGCCGCCAAAGGCTTCATTCAAGTCCAACTCCGATATTGTCTTTCCGGCTTCGTCAATGAGGGAAACGACGAATTTCCCCTGCCAGTTCCAGCCTTGAAATGGCCCGGCTTCTGTTTCCTCATACTGCTTGCCGTCCACCATCCTTACCACAATCTTTTCATCTTTTGAATCCTTATCATAATCCAAGGTATTTTCCGACACAATCCCATCCATATCCCTGAGGCTCTTTTTCAGTTCCATACCATAACGGGTATACCTATACTCAACCCTTTTATGATCAGTCATATCACCGGTCCTATAATAAGCTGAAAAACTTCCGTCTTCTTTATTAAAGAGCACGAAAGATGCATTTAACGCCTGATCAACATTTGCGGACATTAGCGTGTTTCCGTCCCATTCAAATATACAGGCTGTGGTGATTGTACCGGGAAGCTGTGTAATGATTTCTTTCACACCATCACCATCAATATCCATTTCCGCCGTAATGCCATCCACTGAGAGAAATGGCTTTGGAATGCCCTGCTCTATAATGAAGTATTCTGTCTTGGTTTCATAGCCGCTAAATGCCCCTTGAAACTTAACCATTGTTTTGTCAAAGAGGTCCAATGCCTCTGTGCAAACAAGGTCATCAGCAATGCTGTTTTTATCTGCTATGGCTCCCAGGTCATAATACTCTTTGCCTGCAAAACCCATATGAAGGTATTCATTATCGTCGGCCTTTTCATAAATGTACGCGCTTCCACCATCAACATACACACTATCCACCATATCGCCTATATGCCCTTTAATTTCCGTAGAAATTTTTTGCTCGTAGCCATCTTTGCCAAACTTTAAAGGTATGGCAGTAAGGAAGCTGAATTCAGGCTTTAGCATATCATTTAATGTTGATAAGGGAATGCTAAATTCCGGAATGCCGAAAACATAAGGAAAGTATTCATATGCCTGGAAGTAAACCACAACGGCATTGTTCGATAAATAGAAATCCTGATCGGCTTTTATAGCATCAAAGGGATTCAACAATGCATCGGTCATACCCTTCTCTTCCATCTGCTTTTTCACTTCATCGCTGATATAGGATACATAATCAATGCCATCCTTAAATAAATCCTTTAAATCGCATTCCTCTCCTGTGTTCAGATCAAAGGTATAAGAGCTTTGAAGGGTATTGCCATGAGCTCCTCCGCTGTACAGGTAGGCGGAAAACACGATGCTCAATATGCCGTTCTGGTTGTATTTGACCTGGTAATTGAAATAGGTTTCAACCTTAATACCCCTTGCGATTTCATCCTGGCCTATGTATTTTGCAAATTCATATCCTTCTTTCTTTGCCTCTGCTGCAAGTTTTGAAAATAAGGAGTTTAACTTATGCTGCACTTCGGTGTTATCCAATCCTTTAATCTCCGGATATTGAATAGTAAGCTTCAAGGTTTGAGTTTCTTTTACTTCCTTCTTTGTATTGATTACAATAGGATTTTCCTTGACGCTGTGTATCCTTACATCGTTTTTAGCCTTATCCCATATTATTTTCAATCCCATATTATCGCTAAAAAAGTCCTGCCTCATGTAAGTCCTGCCGCCCACATGGGTGTATCCTCCCTGGATATAAGACTCATGGTCATCCACGGCAATTATATAATCCGAAAGGCGGATATTGATATTCCTTTCGGGCATGCGAATGATAATTTCTTGATTTTTTCCGGACCACAAGACCTCAAACCCCAGCTTTTCGGAAATAGCCCGCAGGGGCAAGAACAATTCCCCATCGATAACCTTTGCAGGCATTTCAATTGTTTCGCCGTTTACCGCAATCCTCAAGACATCCACATCGTCTGCCAAGACGACTGTACTTGCAGCCATACAGATTGTAAGAGCCAATAAAAAAACCAGTAATCTTTTACCCATTGTTACCGCACCTCTTTAAGACATATTTTTACACATAGTAATTTTAGACGTATTTAAAGAAGATAAAGTTCCCTTTTTGAAAATGCAATTTTCTGATGAACCGGCTAAGAAATTTCAAAGGCAGTTCCATCTTCTTTAATAGAATTTTCTCTATAGGTTTTTCTTTTTATTTTCACTTTTTTAATATTTTCTTTTGGGATAATAAACAGCTTTCTATGTTTTTGTCATAGAAAGCTGTATTCAAATCGGAGTTTATTGAACATATAGCTGATAAAGCCAGGCTAAACCTGGGAATTGAATGATAGTGCTGAGCTTGGCAGAACCTTATTTATCAGAACACCATGTCATTCTTTCTCTTTTTCATTATTTTTGCTGAAATTTTCTATCATTTCTTTTTCTTCTTGAATGTCCATGAACTCTTCCAAATAAACAGTTCTATATTCATCTATATCATCCAGGCATTTGCAACAGTTGTCGCACCTTTTCTCCGGGTCCAGGTCGCATATGTCGCATTCGCCACAATCAACGCATTCCCGGTCATACAACAAACATTCCTTGTTCATACTGATATACTCCTTTTTATTGCCATTATTAAGATAAATTATAACCGGTGGGAATGCATTAGTAAACATGGTAATTCAAAAAGTATGCAGCTGATTAAGTTTTCGTACTGCTAACTTCCGACAGGTATCAAAAGCTTGGAGCCTGCATATATGTTGCTGCCGGATAGATTGTTTATTTCTATTATTTTATGAATGTACTCTCTCAAATCTCCGCCTGTGCTGTATTTTTCGGCTATATTCCATAGGTTGTCCCCCTGAAAAACGGTTATTTCCATGTATGTAGGTTCCTTATATCCCTGTACGCTTGCGGCGAACAAGGTTGTAAGCATTATGAAGGTTATGAAGGAAATGAATAATATGAATCTCTTCTTGTTCTTCAATACATACCTTTTTCTCATAAAACCGCCTCCACAACAGAACATTTGTTCCTTTGTTAACTGAATTATATACGAACATTAGTTCTTTGTCAATAATTTGTGAAAAAAATTCGAACATTAGTTTGATTTTTGTAAAAAATATGTTATAATAAGGTAGAAAGAATGCCGAACCTGTAATTAAGCCAGGTGGTATGGCCTGCATCATTATCCGTGGGTCTGGTTACATATTGATTTACTATAAATTTTCTGGCTTATGAAAGGTTGCTATCAAATAATTCGAACTGAGGTGCAAACCATGCAAAAAGATAATAAGAGTCCGCTTAATGAAAAGCAGCGGAAAATACTTGAATTTCTTAGACAGCAAATAGATGAAAAAGGGTATCCTCCTTCAGTAAGGGAAATATGCAGCGCTATGGGTTATAAATCGACCTCTACTGTACATGGTTATATCGAGCAGCTGCAAAAAAACGGTTATCTTCAGAAAGATCCTACAAAGCCCAGAGCGTTGAAGATTATATCCAATAACAAGGAAACGGAAGTTAGAAAAGAAGGCGAGTATTATTCCAAAAAAGAGCTGGTGGATGTGCCTATAGTCGGCAAGGTTACAGCAGGACAGCCCATTCTCGCTGTTGAGAATATAGAAGACACCTTTCCAATCCCGGTGGATTTCGTACAGAATTCTACGGCATTTATGCTGAGGGTTCAGGGAGATAGTATGGTGGAAGCAGGCATATTAGACAAGGATTATGTGCTTGTTAAGCAGCAGTCAGTGGCATCCAACGGCGATATTGTTGTTGCTTTGATTGGAGATGAGGCGACGGTTAAAACCTTCTACAAAGAAAAGGATTATATCAGGCTTCAGCCGCAGAACAAATATTACGACCCCATTATCGTCAAAGAGGGCGTGTCAATTCTCGGGAAAGTGATTGGTGTTTTCAGAAAGCTGTGATTCAATAAGCTTTATAGCTTATTTCTGATACGATATTGCGATATTATGCGGATTAAAGTACAGACTTAAGGCAAGGGACGGAATTGCAGTGCTTTAATCCAAGGCTTCTTGTGTAAATGTAAAGATTTAAATGACATATAGAGATTTTAAGAATAAACTAAAGAGAGTATCAAGCAGATTAATGGATTGGATAACACCGAAGTGCAGCATAAGCTCAATTTCTTATTTTCAAAGCTTACAGCAGATGCATGGAAAACTATATAGCAGAACAATCAATGACAGCATAATAAAATAGGGCCTAATAATATGGACCCTATTTTATCATGCACAGGTAAAACTTCTGAAATGGATATATCAATTATATTGCCCATAAAAATAAATATATTTTATTCTTTGTTATCGTTGAAAATCAAATTTACCATTTTCATCGGGCTTACAGTTGATATGGCATGTTTATAAACAAGCTGCTGCTTTCCTTCGCTATCCAAAACTACAGTAAAGTTGTCAAATCCTTTTACCATGCCTTTCAATTGAAAGCCGTTGGTAAGATAGATTGTAACGGGAATATGATCCTTTCTTACCTGATTCAGGAAAACATCTTGCAAATTAATACTATTCTTAACCACAATAATCCTCCTCTGTTTTCTGCGCTTGCATAAATATTGACACATTGTATATTAAATATATAATGAGCAATGTTTTGGTTCATCATTTTAATATTATTCTATAGGAAAATTCCAAATGTTGCAAGATAATCTTTGACATTTTCCAATAATTCTAAATGTCCGTCCAGCTTGTCGACGTCAATCCAATGGACATCAGGTATTTTTTTGAACCATGTCATCTGCCTTTTGGCATAATGTCGGGTATCCCTTTTAATAATATAAATTGCTTCGTCCAGTGAAATCTCTCCTCTTAGGTAGGAGAGGATTTCTTTGTATCCAATACCTTGCATCGCCACGGCGTTTTTGTCGTATCCCAGTTCTACCAATCTTTTGACTTCATCCACCAGGCCCTTTTCCATCATCAGGTCGACCCTCTTATTGATCCTGTCGTAAAGAATTTCCCTTTCCATTCTCAATCCTATCAGTATATATTCATATTTTACAGCCTGGGTTCTGGATAACTCCTGATGATAAGATATGGGCTTTTTGGTTTGTTCGTAAACTTCTATGGCTCTGATAACCCTCTTTACATTATTTTCGTGGATTTTTTCCGCTGCCTTCGGATCGATTTTCTTTAGTATATCATGAAGGTAACGATTGCCTTTTTCTTCGGCTTCCTTCCATAGCCTTTCCCTCAACTCCTGATTGCTTTCCGTTTCCGAAAAATTTATGTTATATATCAAGGAGTTGATGTAAAGCCCTGTGCCTCCTGCTATAATGGGAATTTTTCCCCTTTTTAATATTTCCTCAATATATTTTTCTGCCAGATCTTTAAATTTCACAACATTGAATTCTTCATCAGGATATATTTCATCAATGAGATAATGCTTTATACCCTGCCTTTCTTCCATATCCGGCTTAGCTGTTCCGATATCCATGTATCTGTATACCTGCATTGAATCTGCAGATATGATTTCAGTATCCAGCTTTTTAGCCAGATCAATTGACAAATTTGTCTTACCGGAAGCGGTAGGTCCCAAAATGACTATCACCTTATCCATAATCCACCCCACAGTTGCTTCTTTAACTATATCCGTTCTTCATTTATACGATTCTTTTAAACATCTTTTCCAGTTCATATTTAGTAAGCCGTACAATTGTTGGACGTCCATGGGGGCAAGTATATGGATTTTCCAGTTTGTCCAAATCCTCCAGTATTTTTCTTATTTCCATCTCGTCCAGCCGCTTGTTTGCTTTTACTGCAGCCTTACAAGCCATGGTGTATATCGCGTCGTCGGCGATTTTTCTGTAGTTGTCCTTGCCGGCCTTGGTTACACTGTCCACAACATCCAAAAAAACGCTTTTTACAGGCTCATCAATGCATGCAAAGGGCACGGATCTCAGTATAATGGAATTATTGCCAAAATCCTCATAAATAAAACCCAGTTTATTGAAAAATTCTCTTTCTTCCTGCAGTAGCTTTAGCTCCTGATTGGTAACTTCTATAACAATGGGAGCTAGCAGCTCCTGGGATAGAGATTCGTTATCCATAAACTTTTTCTTCATCGCTTCATAAGTTATACGCTCATGGGCGGCATGCTGGTCTATAAGCATCAGCTCGTCCTTATGCTGCAAAATGATATAGGTTGAGAAAGCCTGACCAACCAACGTACACTCGCTTAAAGACATTTCAGCTTCAGGAGTCTTTTCACCATAACGGGATGACACCTCGCGGAAGGTTTCAGCATCGGAGCTTTGAAATTTAACATCCTCGTCTATGGCAAGGGATGCTTTTTCTTCATATCCTGCTTTGGCTTTTCCTATTCCGGTTTCGTTTGTCAAGGTCAAGTCTTCTTCAAATTCGTCTTCTCCGGTTGCGCTTGGAACACTTTCTACTGCTCCATGTTTTATTGATCCAGCTTCGCTTGCAGTAAATTCATTTATATCGATTTTTTGCGCTTCCCTTTCGTATGCTGTAATACCTCTTGCATTGAATCTTTCTGTTTCACCCTTGAATGCAGAAACATCTCTTGTACCGGATTCTCCTGCTTCACCTTTGTACGCTGTAATATCTCCTACATTGGACTTATCTGCTTCGCTTTTATATGCTGTAATATCTCCTACATTGGACTTATCTGCTTCGTCTTTATATGCAGTAATATCTCTTACATCCGGTTTATCTGCTTCAACTTTGTATGCTGTAATATCCCTTCCATCGGATTTATCTGCTCCGTCTTTGAATGCTGTAACTTCCCTTGCATCGATTTTCGTTGTTTCATCTTTGCAATCTGTAATTTCCCTTTCGTCGATTTCTTCTTCAGCTTTGCTTGGGAAATTATATTTTTCTCCGGGTGACTCCATCCAGGCGTTGCTTGCTGTAGTGTCTTTTGTCGAAGTTTTTTGTGCTCCGGTTATGTTTGAGAAGCTTTCTCTCGCTGCGGCTCTTCCTGTTCCGCTTTCCCATGCCAGAGCTTCTCCTGCTATATAATTTGCTCCTTTTGTGCCCTCTATTTCATGCCGCTTTGCTTCCTCTGTCCTGGCTTCTTTTGTCCCGGTTTTTTTCTTATCCAACACCGGATTTATCCCGGAATATATATCCTGCTGCAAAAAGTCCCCATTGGCCTTTTCAAAGCCGTCGAACTTGAATATATTGCTATCCTTGCTTTCCAGGCGCACCGTCCTTATGAGGGATGTACCCAGAAGAGCGTTGTTTACTGCATGGTAAACGATTCTAAAAATCTTTTGTTCTTCGGAAAACCTCACTTCCATTTTTGTCGGATGGACGTTTATGTCAATCAGAAGGGGATTCAATTCAATATTTAACACAATAAAAGCAAACTTGTTTTTCATCAAAAGCGTTTTATAAGCTTCGTCGATGGCCGAGCTTACCAGCTTGCTTTTTATATACCTTCCATTGACAAATATAGTCTGATGGCTTCTTGTACCTCTTGCAATTTCTGGCTTTCCTGCATATCCGGTAACCCTTATGCCGCTTTCTTCATAATCGATCCTGACCACCTGCCGGGCAACCTCTTTGCCATATACGCTGAAAATAGTGCTTAACAGGTCATTATTGCCAGGGGTATGAAGAACCTGGGAATGATTGCTAACCAATCTGAAGGAAATGTGAGGATTGGCAAGAGCTATCCTGCTTACCAGATCAGACACATATCCGGCTTCGGTGCTGTCCTTTTTCAAAAACTTAAACCTGGCAGGAGTATTGTAAAACAAGTCTCTGACTATAAAGGTAGTCCCTACGGGACAGCCGGTTTGTCTCACATCCTGTACGGTTCCGCCCTGGATTTTTATATAGGTTCCGTGAGGTTTTTCCCTGACTCTCGTTGACACTTCAACGGTTGAAACGGCTGCAATGCTTGCCAGGGCTTCGCCTCTAAAGCCCATGGTTATAATCGACTCCAGGTCGTCAGCATGCCTTATCTTGCTGGTTGCGTGCCTCTCGAAAGCAATTTCAAGATCATCCTCTTCTATGCCTGAACCGTTGTCAACTACCTTGATATAGCTTATCCCGCCGTTTTTGATCTCTATGGAAATGCTTTCAGCTCCTGCGTCTATGGAATTTTCCACCAGTTCCTTTACCACCGATGCAGGTCTTTCCACCACTTCTCCTGCAGCTATTTTATTTGCCGTGTTTTCGTCAAGAATTATTACCTTGCCCATCCTTTTCCTTTCTAAGGCTTTCTAGCCTTCTGCTGAAGCTTATAGAGTATATTCAAAGCATCGAGAGGTGTCAGCGTGGTTATATCGATATTTTTTATTTCCTCCAGCACCTCATTTTCCTGCTTTGACTCGCTGCCTAAAACAGCAAACAGGTCTATCTGTCCTTCCAACGGAACTTTCATCTTTTTGAGCTTTTTTTCCTTCTTGCTGATATCGCTGTCTTCCAGCTCGTTCAATATTTCTTTGGCCCTGTCGATGATTTCCTGGGGCAATCCTGCCAGCCTTGCCACCTGTATCCCATAGCTGCCGTCTGCTCCGCCCCGGATGATCTTTCTGAGGAAAATTATATCTTCCCCTTTTTCCTTTACGGAAATGCAGTAGTTTTTTATGCCCGTCAGTTTTCCCTCCAGTTCCGTAAGCTCATGATAATGGGTGGCAAAAAGCGTTCTGCAGCCGATTTTATTTTTGTCGCATATGTATTCGATAACTGCCCAGGCTATGCTCAAACCATCGAAGGTGCTTGTCCCTCTGCCAATCTCGTCCAATATGAGAAGGCTTCTTGGTGTGGCATTGGCAAGTATGTTGGACACTTCCGACATTTCCACCATAAAAGTGCTCTGCCCTGCAGCAAGGTCATCAGAAGCTCCGACCCTCGTGAAAATTCTGTCGGTGATTCCGATTTTTGCGCTGCCTGCCGGCACAAAGCTCCCTATCTGTGCCATTAGGACAATTAAAGCTGTCTGGCGCATGTATGTGGATTTTCCGGCCATGTTGGGCCCGGTAATGACAGCCAGCCGGTTATCCTTCATATCCAGAAAGGTATCATTGGGAACAAAGCTGCCCTGCCCAAGCATTTTTTCCACTACCGGATGCCGGCCGTCTCTTATATCTATCTCCTCATCGGCATCCACCACGGGTCTGCAGTAATTTTCGCTGTCTGCCACTTCTGCCAGGGAACAAAGTGCGTCTGCTTCTGCGATACCCTCTGCTGTACTTTTTATTCGTGCGACTTCCTGAGCAATCTTCCCTTTTATCTCCAGGAATATCTGGTATTCCAGATCTACGATCTTGCTTTCGGCTCCCAGAATGCTGTCTTCCATCTCTTTCAGTTCCTGGGTGATGTACCTTTCGCAATTGGCCAAGGTCTGCTTTCTGATATAGTTATCCGGGACCAGCGAAAGGTTGGATTTGGTGACTTCAATATAATAGCCAAAAACCTTATTGAATCCCACCTTCAAATTTTTGATGCCGGTTTTTTCCCTTTCGGAGCTTTCCAAAGCCACCACCCAGTCCTTGCCTTCTGTGGTTGCCTTTCTGAGCCTGTCCACTTCAGGGTTGTAGCCAGGCTTTATTATTCCTCCCTCTTTTATCGTTATGGGAGGATCATCTATTATTGAGCTGTCGATCAGTTCATAAACATCTTCCAGAGTATCCATCCGCTCAAAGATTTTAACATTGAGGGGCATCGTGCAATCTTTCAGAATGTTCTTTATATGAGGAACCTGGCCTATGGAATTTTTGAGAGCCACAAGATCCCTGCAGTTAACATTGCCCAGGATTATCTTGCCCATCAGCCTTTCTATGTCATATACCCGCTTTAAAAGCTCCCTGAGCTCCATTCGCAGCATGAACTTCTGCTTAAGCTCATCAACAGCGTCCAGCCTCTCATTGATGTCGGCAATATTTATAAGGGGCTGTTCAATCCATTTCCTGAGCAGCCTTCCGCCCATGGAGGTCACGGTTTTATCCAGAACCCACAGCAAGGTGCCCCTTCTGCTCTTTTCCCGCATGGTTTCCGTAAGCTCCAGATTCCTTCTGGTGGACGCGTCCAGAATCATGAACTCCTCGATCTTATATGCATTCAAAGACTGTATATGATCGAGATTGACCTTTTGAGTCTGCTCCAAATACTCCAACAGCGCTCCGACGGCATTAACCGACAGGTTGTATTCCATATTAAGTATTTCACAGTCGCCAAACTTGTCTTTTATCTTGCTGGCAGCAAACCCATATTCAAAATAGCTGTCATCAAATGCTGATATATAAAAATTGAACCTTTTTCGTATGTTTGTCAGCAAAGTCTCATCCTGAAAAAATTCACTGTTTACGATTATCTCCGACGGAGAGAACTTTGCCAGCTCATCCGTCAGCTTGCCTATAGTGTTTCCCCAGTTGATCTGGGTTGCCAGAAACTCCCCGGTGGTAATATCCACAATGGCCAGGCTGAAATAGTATTTATACTTATATACCGAAACAAGGTAATTGTTCTTTTTTTCATCCAGCATGGAAGAGTCTATGACGGTACCCGGGGTCACTATCCGTATCACGTCCCTCTTCACTATGCCCTTGGCCAGTGCCGGATCTTCCAGCTGTTCACAAATAGCGACCTTGTAGCCTTTGTTTATCAATTTTGATATATAGGAATCCGCAGCGTGATAAGGCACGCCGCACATGGGTGCCCTTTCAGGAAGCCCGCAGTCCTTTCCTGTGAGGGTGATTTCCAGCTCTTTGGATGCAATCTCCGCATCCTTGAAAAACATCTCATAGAAATCGCCAAGCCTGAAAAACAATATGCAGTCCTTATACTGTTCCTTTATATCAAGATACTGCTGCATCATTGGTGTTACTGACGCCATCTGAAATTCCTCCTGTCGCTACGCATGGCTGCCACAACCGCCGCAGGAACCGCATTTGCTGTCAGAGCATGGTTCTTCCCCTGTAATTGTGAATAATATGACATCATTGATGGTTTTCATCAGCTTGTCAAAATTCTCTTTAGCTTTCAGGAAATCGGCTGTTATGCTGTAATTTCTGATCTCTTCCTGCTTTGCTGCCAGTATGTTCTTGAGTTGTTCATGAGTACTGGTAAATTCACCATTTTGTGCAGCTCTTATAAGCTCGTCCTGAATCATTTTTTGCTCTCTCAAAAGCCTGTCGGCCTTTTTATCATTAATAACGCGCTCCTCGCACCGCCTCAAAGTTGCCATTTCCTCGGACAAAGCAATCAGCTCGCCCAGTTCCTTTGCTTTTGAAATTATATCCATAAAAATGCACCTCAATAACTAATTTTTTCATGTATATGTCTGAGCAATTATTATAACATATTTTTCATTTTACCAGCCAAATAACCAAAGAATAAGTTTTGGCTAAAACAAACCGCTGTCCTTATTTCTCTATCAGGGTGCCAAAAAGGGACCAGGTTTGAACCTGTTCAATGCGCACGGTCACCAGCTTGCCGATGAGCTCTTCACGCCCTTTGAAATGTACAATTTTATCGGTGCTTGTCCTTCCGGTATAGGTCTCATCGTTGTTTTTGCTTAAACCTTCCACAAGGATTTCCACTTCTTTACCCATATATCCGTCATTTATCTCCCTGCTTATACGGTTTTGCACTTCCAGCAGCCTGTCAAACCTTCTCTTTTTTACTTCCTCCGGTACCTGATCCTCACGTTTTGCTGCTGGGGTTCCTGTTCTTTTGGAGTACAGGAAAGTATAGGCCGAATCAAAGCGGACTTTTTCCAGCACATCGATGGTGTCATTGAAATCTTCCTCCGTCTCTCCGGGGAAGCCCACAATTATATCGGTAGTTAGAGCTATACCAGGAACCGCATTTTTTATTCTGGCTGCAAGGTCGAGATACTGCTCCTTTGTATATTTTCTGTTCATTTCCTTTAATACCTTGGTGCTCCCAGCCTGAACAGGAAGATGCAGGTGCCGGCATACCTTTTCACAGTCCCTCATGGCCTGGATGAGCTCATCGGAAAGATCCTTCGGATGGGATGTCATAAAACGCACCCTTTCAATGCCTTCGATCTTATCTATCTCATACAGCAGCTTGGCAAAAGAAGTGCCATCCTTCATATCCTTTCCGTAGGAGTTTACGTTCTGGCCGAGAAGGGCAATTTCCTTGTAGCCCTGTTGTCCTAGCATCCTGACTTCATTAATAATATCCTCCATGCTTCTACTGCGTTCCCGGCCTCTTACATACGGCACTATGCAGTAAGAGCAAAAGTTGTTGCATCCGTACATTATTGTAACCCAGGCCTTTACCCCGTTTTTTCGCTCAATAGGCATACTTTCGGCTATTGTTCCGGCAGTCTCCCAGACTTCCACCAGCGGAGAGTTGGAGCTGATCGCAGTATATAGCAATTCCGGAAATTTAAAGAGGTTATGGGTGCCGAATATCAGGTCAACATGCCTGTATTTCTTCCTTATATGCTCGACCACTTCCGGCTGCTGCATCATACAGCCGCATACCGCAATAATTAGCTCCGGCTTTTCCTCTTTAAGGTGCTTCAAGGCCCCTAAATGCCCGTATACCTTTAATTCGGCATTTTCTCTTACACAGCAGGTGTTGTATATTATGACATCACTGTCATTGATGTTTTCCGTTTCAACATACCCCATCTCCCCAAGGAAGCCGGCAAGCCTTTCGGAGTCGTTCTCGTTCATCTGGCATCCAAAGGTGACCAGATGATACAGCTTTTTTCTTCCGGTCTTCAGTTCCTCCTGATAGTTGATCTGTTTTACTTCCTCCAAAAACTGGCGCTGTCTTGTAATCTCTTCTGTCGAAACCTGTATGTTTTTTCTTTCTTCTATTCTTAAGCTCATTATTTCCTCCAAACTAATTGAAAACTGATTTTCACAATCCATGACCTGGATTTATGATTAGCAATAATCATAAAATAACAATAATTTGCTGTCCAAGCAAAAGAAGATACTGGCAGCTATATTTGAAATAAGCCTTTGTTTAGGCCATACATCATATATTATAGCATAAAATTAAAATAATCCCTTCTATTTATTTGTCAAAAAAATTTTGTATGAAAAGATTATTAACTGAAACTACTCTCATGTATTCAAATAGCCATGCTTATATGATGCTGATGTCAAGATGAGGATGATTACTCCACTACTCCGAGGGTAATTGTACAGGTAGAAAATTCTTTTGATAATGAAGTAACAACAAAAAGCAGGATTAAAGAAGGATTTGAATATACCATTGATCCATTCTACTAGCAGCTATGTCCCTACATCAATGGTTTCTGAACATCCTGTCAAGGCTCCTGTACTGAATCGCTTCAGCCAGATGGCGTGCTTTTATGTCTTCACTTTCATCCATATCGGCGATGGTGCGGGCAACTTTTAGTATCCTTCCGTGGGCTCTGGCACTAAGACCCAGCTTATCAAAGGCATTGCGTAAGAGTGCTTTCCCTTCGCTGTCGAGCTTGCAGAATTTATTAAGCATTGCCGGCTGGAGCTGGGAATTGGAAAAGATGTTAAGACCTTTATATCTTTCCAGCTGAATTTTCCTGGTCCTGTTAACCCTTTCCCGGATTGCGCTTGATTTTTCCCCTTCGGTGGAGCTTTCCAAATCACTGTACTTTACCGAAGCGACTTCAATCTGTATGTCTATCCTGTCCAGGAGGGGCCCCGACAGCTTCCCCAAGTACTGATGTATCTGCCTTGGGGTGCAGGTGCATTGCTTTGATATATCCAGGAGATTTCCGCATTTACAGGGATTGGCAGCGCAAATGAGAGTGGTCTTTGCCGGATATGTAAGGCTTGAGTTAATTCTGGATATGGTCACATAGCCATCCTCCAGCGGCTGCCTCAATACTTCCAGAGCGTCCCTGCTAAACTCGGGGAGCTCGTCCAGAAAAAGAACACCGTAATGGGCAAGGCTTATCTCACCGGGCCTTGGAGTTTTACCTCCACCTATCAGGCTTATGTCCGATATGGTGTGGTGTGGACTGCGGAAAGGCCGTGTGGTGATCAAAGATGTGTTGGGAGGCAGCAAGCCAGCAATGCTGTAGACTTTGGTGACCTCCAGGGCTTCTTCAAAGGTCAGCGACGGCAGTATGGAAGGGAGCCTCTTGGCGATCATGGATTTGCCAGAACCCGGGCTTCCAATCATCAGGCAGTTATGGGCACCGGAAGCAGCCACCTCTAATGCCCTTTTGACGTTTTCCTGCCCCTTTACATCCGCAAAATCCAGGTCATAAACATGTCTGCTGTTAAAAATGCTGTCAATGTCAATTATATATCTTTCTATCAATGCTTTACCTTTAAGATGATTGATAACTTCCGACAGATGCTTTGCCGGCAGGACCTTTAACTCCTTGACCACAGCAGCTTCATTGGCATTTTCCTTAGGGAGCACAAGAAATTCTATCCCTTCATCTCTTGCTGCCAGAGCCATGGACAGAATGCCTGTTACCGGCTTTATTTCACCATCCAGGGATAGCTCCCCGATGAACATATACCTGTCCAAATCACAAACGGAGATTTGCTCTGTAGCTGATAAAATGCCAAGAGCTATGGATAAGTCGTAGGACGAACCTTCCTTTCTGAAATTCGCGGGTGAAAGATTTATCGTTATCCTTCTTGCAGGGAACTCGAAACCTGTGTTTTTTATTGCGGCCCTTACCCTTTCTTTGGATTCTCTTACGGCCGCATCACCTAGGCCGACTATGTCAAAAGCCGGTATGCCGTTGCTGATATCCGTTTCTACTTTCACAATGTAACCGTCAATGCCGGTAAGACCACAGCTATTTATTTTCGCCAGCATAGAAAATTACCTCTTGCTAAATAATAAATCTTCTGTGCTGCCGATTTTAAGAAGCACAATTTAAAGGCTTTGAAAGATGGATTCCACCTCATTTTAAAAATCTCAACCAAGCATCATTCTCAATCCGCAGCACAATGTTTGCATTGATTTTGGTATAATGTATTTTTCGATATTATGTAACAATATAATAATACAATAAATTTTAAGAAGTGTATACATTTTTTAGCAAAATTCTTTGTATTTTGCTAAGTGAGGCTTATTTTTCCATGCTGTTGTCTTTCAATAGCTTTTTAAGCTCGTCCATGAAGGTGTTGACATCTTTAAACTGTCTGTAAACAGACGCAAACCTAACATATGCTACTTCATCGAGGTCTTTTAACTTGGCCATGACCATTTCTCCGATGGCCTGGGATGTTATCTCCCGCTGAAGCGAGTTATACGCCTGGCTTTCTATTTCGTCCACCAGACGTTCCAGATCTTCCGATGAGACAGGCCGTTTTTCACAGGCGCGCATAATGCCGTTTAAAAGCTTATTCCGGTCAAAAGCCTGCCGTGTTTTATCTTTCTTTATGACCATGATAGGAAGGTTTTCTACTTTTTCATAGGTGGTAAACCTCTTAAGGCATTTCGAACACTCTCTTCTCCTTCTTATTGCCGTGCCTTCATCAGTAGGTCTTGAATCTATAACCTTATCATCTTCATAGCCACAGTAAGGACATTTCATCTTTACATCCTCCAGTATAAATTATAAAAGGAAGGTGATGCTGCTTTGCCGTTCGATCAAAACAACATGCCAGGACATTATACCTTTAAACAATTTTATACCAATTTTTCATATCAGTCAAAGTATTTGCGCATAAATCTCTCATCCATATCGACAAAAATTATGTCATCGCCTATTTTACTGATATGATCCCAGGGAATGACAACTTCATCATCCTTGCCTATCATTTTAAAAATCCTTCCCGGGCCAGGTATAATTATGGCTTCAAGCCTGCCATCCTCCATATTGATTTCCACATCACTGACAAAGCCCAGTCTTCTTCCATCGTGAAGATTTATTACTTCCTTTTTCTTTAGATCCGATGTCCGGCACATGCTAATACCGCCCCTTTTCCTCATCATATCACCATAAAAAGTGCAGTTCACGATCAGACGCTTCTAAAGCGTACTGCACGAAATCATGGATATCGACAAAATTACCCTGCGACAACTAAAAGAATCCTTAAGCCAATTCCGTCATGCCTCATGGGCGATGAAGGAATAGCTTAAGCCTAGTTAATCCTTACAGTGCGCTATCGATATAAATATATGTCTATTGGCCGGAGTATATGAAAAAAACACCTTTCGGTGTTTTATATATATTTCTTCATGTGAAGGAGAGCTGTTTTTTCCAGTCTGGAGACCTGGGCCTGGGAGATTCCTATCTCTTCGGCGACCTCCATCTGGGTCTTACCTTCGAAGAACCGAAGGTTCAGTATTAATTTTTCTCTGTCATTCAGCTTTCTCATCGCTTCCTTTAATGCGATCCCTTCTAACCAGTTCTCATCAAGGTTTTTTTCATCCTTAACCTGATCCATTACATATATGGCATCTCCGCCGTCATGATATACTGATTCGAACAAGGATATGGGGTCCTGGATCGCGTCCAATGCAAATACCACATCCTCTTGTGAAATTTTCAGTTCTTCGGCAATTTCACTTATCGTAGGTTCTTTTGAATTCTTGTTTGTCAGATATTCTTTAGCCTGAAGGGCTTTATATGCAATATCCCTTAGAGATCTGCTGACGCGGATGGAATTGTTGTCTCTAAGATAACGTCTGATTTCACCAATGATCATGGGAACGGCATAAGTGGAAAACTTTACATTCTGGTTTACGTCAAAATTATCGATGGCTTTGATCAGACCTATACAGCCAACCTGGAATAGGTCATCCACATATTCTCCTCTATTATTAAATCTTTGTATAACACTCAAAACAAGTCGAAGGTTTCCTCTTATGAACTCCTCTCTTGCTGTGCTGTCTCCATTGTGCATCCTCTCAAAGAGAGCTTTTTTTTGCTCATTAGTTAATACAGGCAGCTTTGATGTGTTTACACCACAAATTTCAACTTTATTGATCAGCATAGAAAAAACCTCCCGGCTACTAATTTCAGTCAGTATCATTATTGCCATGGAGGTCATTTTTATACTGGAAACGGGTGCAAAAAATTTTTGCAAAAGGCCTTGACAAGCCTTGAAATAGAGATGTTTGCGGCTTTTGCACGTCAAGTCATCCGGTTTATTTCTTTCTTAAGCCTGTTAATGATCCTCTTTTCCAGCCTGGAAATATATGACTGGGAAATACCCAGCATATCAGCCACTTCTTTTTGAGTTTTTTCCACTCCGTTTACTAGGCCGAACCTCAGTTCCATTATCTTTTTCTCACGCATAGAGAGCTTTTTCATAGCGGCATCCAGCAGCTCCTTATCCACCTCATCTTCGATGCTTCTGTAAATGAGGTCGCTGTCGGTTCCCAATATGTCCGAGAGAAGCAGTTCGTTTCCATCCCAGTCGATATTCAGAGGTTCATCTATGGATACCTCGGTCTTAAGCCTGTTGTTGCGCCTCAGATACATGAGAATTTCATTTTCTATGCATCGGGATGCGTATGTAGCCAATTTTATATTCTTAGAAGGATTAAAGGTGTTTATAGCCTTGATCAATCCTATCGTTCCAATGGATATGAGGTCTTCCACTCCCACCCCGGTGTTTTCAAACTTTCGGGCGATATATACCACCAGCCTCAGGTTTCGTTCTATCAGGATGGATTTGACGGCAAAATCCCTTTTTTCCAGCTTGCCCAGTAAATAGTTTTCTTCGTCAATGCTGAGAGGAGGAGGTAGTGCCTCGCTGCCTCCGATATAGAACAAGGATGAATCCGTCCTTATATTAAACTTTCTTAATAATTCGATATAGCGCAATTGGACAGCTAATCTCAATTTATTGATGATTTGCATTTCGATATCCCCTTTCATGTTCACTTCTATATCCAATGTATATTAAGCAAACTCTCTGTCTGCTTGTTTAATCAGGATATTAACTCCGGACTTAACAAAGCCCTATATTTTGCGTTTTTTGAAAGTGATCTGTTGTAAATACCTATTATTACATTCTCCACCCCCTTTTTTTCTTCATTTTCTTCCAGCTCGATATAATCGGGCTTAAATCCGATAAGCATACCGTTTTCCTTGCCCAGCGAGTTGAAAGGTATGAGCCTGAACCTTGAAAACCAATTGGATTTGGATACTATATCCGTGACACTGCTTAGGTCATTTTCTTTTGAGTTTTCAAAGATGCTTTGAATTTCAAAAGGCAGTATATCCTTTAGTGCAAGAAATTCTACAATGACTACAGGCATATTGGTCAAAGGATCATGCAGAGAATTGCCGGTGTCAATAAGGGCGGACATATCTGCTATTTTGTTTTCAAAAGCTACTTTGAGGCGCACTATCAGTTTGTCCTTGATAAGCCTGGATTGAATCTCCTCCCAGAATATCCTCCCTATAATAACCACCGTCAATATCGAAAAAATCATAAATGTCCATTTTGATGATTGCCAGTAAACATAGAAAACACCGTTTTTTACGAAGCCGCCTGTCTTGTTTAAATAAAGAAAGGAAAAGGCTGCACCGGCAAAAATAAAAGTGGACACATAAAATATGGCAAGGATTTTAAAATATCTCCTGAAATTTTCAATAGAAAAGCTAATGGCCACCATCAAAGCGGACAGTATGACCTTTGCCATTGTGGTATAGTACACTTTGATACCGGGAAACAGTATCAGCACGACGACATAAACCGCGCCAACAAGCGCTCCCAGAAACAGACGGAGGCTTGAAGTACCAGCCTTTGAAAATCTGGCGGTTACCCACAATATCATATAGTTCATAACTATGTTTTCCAAGAAAAGAATATCAATGTATACCTCCAAGGTTATTACCTCACAATCATTCTTCTCCGGCCGCTTATTCATGATTTGCATCGCGGGACGGCCAAAACCGAAAGTGGCCTTTCTATTTACTTATATTCAGGTGCTTGTATAGATATGTCTATTATATTTAAATCATCATTAATTTTTTGTCAAATGGACTGGAAAACTATGGAAAATTTAATGACAAAAAACACCGGTTTTTAACCGGTGTTTTGTTGCAAATATAAGCTTGGATGAAAGGGGTATTGATTTTACTTAAACCTGTTTCTTCTCAGGAAAGTGGGTATGTCCAGTTCATCGCCTGAAAAAGGAGCCGGATTTACGCTGCTGCTTGATTTTTCCGCATTCAAAATGCTCTTTTCGGCTGTCTTTTCAGTTTTCTTAATAACCGGACTCTTATCAAATCCTGTAGCAATTACGGTGATGACCATTTCATCCTTAAGGTTTTCATCTATGACAGCGCCAAATATTATGTTTGCATCAGGGTCTGCAGATTTTTGGACAAGCTCTGCTGCCATATTTACTTCAAACAGGCCAAGATCCGTACCTCCGGTGATGTTCAGGAGGACTCCCCTTGCCCCTTCTATTGAGGTTTCTAAAAGAGGGCTATGTATTGCCTGCTTGGCGGCTTCTTCAGCCCTGTTTTCGCCTGAAGCCCTGCCGATTCCCATGTGGGCCAGACCGGTGTCAAACATGATGGTCCTTACGTCTGCAAAGTCAAGATTTACAAGGCCTGGAACGGCAATGAGGTCAGATATGCCCTGAACACCCTGCCTAAGGACATCATCAGCTATAGTAAAAGCATCCATAATGGAAGTTCTTTTTTCCGCAACCTGAAGCAGCCTGTCATTGGGTATTGTAACCAGAGTATCCACGGAAGCTTTGAGGTTTTCAATTCCCCTTTCGGCATGCTGCATACGCTTCCTACCTTCAAACATGAAGGGCTTGGTTACTACTCCTACAGTCAGAATTCCCATCTCTTTGGAAATCTGCGCAACGACGGGTGCGGCTCCGGTTCCTGTACCACCGCCCATTCCGGCAGTAACAAATACCATATCCGCTCCCTTCAATGCCTGGGCAATTTCATCCCTGCTCTCGTTTGCAGCCTTCTCACCTACTTCAGGATTGGCTCCCGCACCCAGACCTTTTGTAAGCTTGTCTCCAATCTGAATTTTGGTATTGGCCTTTGATAAAAACAATGCCTGCTTATCAGTATTTACTGCTATAAACTCAACTCCACGTAGTCCTGCATTTATCATCCGGTTTACGGCATTATTGCCCCCACCACCAACACCTATAACCTTTATTTGGGCAAAGTGTTCCATTTCGATATCAAACTCCAGCAATTAAAGTCCCCCTTTATCATCATCTTCTGTGTACCTTACTATATATTTCTGTAAAAATAGTTTTCTGGCTTCAAGGCTTTCAAAACGAGTAAATTACCTTTGTAAAATATCAACTCATAATTAAAATATATCGTAAAATAAAAATAATAAAATTAGAACAATCGTCGGAAAAATTCGAAAACCTTTCCTAATATGCCTGTGTTCCCTGTTTTACGTCCATCGGCTTCCGATTTCTGAACCCGGGTAGTACTTTTGACGGTACTGTATTTGCTGCGTTCCGAAGCATGCTTTACAATGCCGGCGGAGGTGATATGCTCCGGCTTGGTTATCCCGTATGCTTTATAGTTGGCCACCTTGGCAGGCAATTCAAAAACACTGCCGGCTATTTGCTCAGCGCCTTGGAGGTAGGATATACCTCCTCCGGTGAGTACAACTCCAGCGTTTAAGCTTTCATAAATCCCCGAATCGGCTATCCTGTCCCTGCAAAGGGTAAATATTTCAGTGACCCTTGCCTCAATGATATCAACAATTTCAGATACTTTCACGCTTTTCTTCCTGCCGGTATCCCCATCGGTAACCGAGACTTCCTGATCGTTATTTATAAGGGATGTAAGGGCAAGCTCATATTCCTTTTTCAACTTTTCTGCTTCATGAGCAGGTATTTTCAATCCTATGGAAATGTCATTGGTAATATGGTCTCCCCCGACAGGAATAGAATCATAAAATATCAATCGGTTCTTTTTAAATATCGAAACATCGGTTACGCCTCCCCCGATGTCTATCAATATTGCCCCAATTTCCCTTTCATCACTGGTAAGGGCTATAGAAGCGGTGGCAAGAGCTTCCACAATAAATCCGTCTAATTTAATGCCTGACTTTCCAATACTTCTTACTATGTTTTGCACCGAAGTCAGCTTTCCTGCTACCACGTCGGCATCCAACGCCAGCTTCACGCCGGTCATGCCCGTTGGGTCGAGGATTTCTTCATATCCATCCAATATGTATTGATTTGGTATTATGTCAATGATTTGCCTGTCTTGGGCAATCTCTGTATTTCCCGCCATAAACAAGAGTCTTTCCACATCATGGGAAGTCACCTCGTGATCCTCATTGGATATGGATATCTCATTCAAGGTCTTGATTATATCAACATGAGCTCCGGAAATATTGATATATGCGGATTCTACCTTTAGTTGGGCCATGTTTTCGGCCTGACGGATAGAATTAGCTATCGATCCGGCTGTGCTTTCGAGATCTACGATAACTCCCTTTTTAACACCGCTGCAGGGTGCCACTCCCCTTCCCAGCGTCTCTATTTTATTACCTTCCTTTAATCGTCCTATTAACGTACATACTTTTGTTGTGCCTATATCTATTCCGACAACTATGTCAGCCACTTATCCAACCCCCTGTAAAGGCAAAACAGCTACTAACTTTCCTATATATCATGTAACTCATCATCTTTAATATTATCGTTTTTTGAAGGGATATTCAATATAATTCTACGAATTAATGCAAAGTTTAAAAACAACCTGTTTCCAAAAGCAAAAATAGCTGCAAGATATAACTGAATTCCCAACTGATCTCCTATATATGCCAGCATGGAAGCCAATATGGCATTACCAAAAAAGCCGGTTAAGAATATCCTCATATTGAACTTTCCCTGCAGCGAAGAAGCAATGCCTCCAAAAACGGAATCCAGAGCCGCCAGGATGGCAACGGCAACATAGTTGGAATACTGGCTGGGTATGTTATATGGGACGAAAACCCCGGCAATAATGCCGATTATCAATCCTAAAATAGGTATCATATTTCAACCTCCATTTAACTTACAAGTGTCAATTATTGGGTATGAAGCTTGGATTTTTGCTTAAAGTGAAATCTAGGCGGCCTTTTTCATCCTTTCTTATGTTCTTCTGCAGGATCTCTTTCATGAAATCAATCCTATAGCCAAGTTCTCTCAGGTCCCCAAGATTTACGATAATCCTGGAATCATAGAAAAGACAGATATTTTCTGCATCTTTAACATCAAAATAATCAACCTGCGGAAGAAGCTTAAATTCGCTTTTTTCATCGGATTTACTTAATTCATTTATCAGATCCACCGCAAGCAAAAAGTTTTCCTCAACTTCAAATTCCAGTGCTTGTCCCAATTTATAGCCTTCAAATTTCAAGCCCTTTATAAGAGGCAGTGATTTTGTGTTTTCCCCGTTAAAGGTTTCCAAAACACATGCCTCGTTATCCACAAGAAGGTAAGTGCCATAAAAGGGCACTACTGCAAAGGGCACTCTTTCTTGAATACTCATTTCTATTTTATCAGGCAGAACATATTTTACAACTATATCTTTTATATAAGGATGATCTTTTTTTACGGCATCCTCCGCAGCACCATACCGGAAAGAAAGAATATCATCAAGGCTGCTTCCTATTGCCTTAAAACCGTTAATTCCGGTACGAAGGCCGGAAGCAATTATGATGTCTTCTTCGCTATAGCGCTCGCTACCATTCACAGCTATGCTTTTTACTTCAAACAATGGCGAAAGGGCGAGCAGTATTAGTATGACCGAGAGCATGCCCGATAAAAATATAAACTCCAGAAAGAAGAGAAATTTTTCAGTTTTTTTCTTCTTTTTAGATTTGATCTCCTTCCTTTTATATTCAGCATCCATCCCTTGTGGCTTCAATTCTCTTCCTCCGCATATCAAAGGTTTCTCTTTTGTTTAAATGTATAATACCGTATAAATACCTGCCGCACCAGGTTCATGTATCAATTCTCTTTATATCGGCGCCTATCATCCTGAGCTTTTCTTCAAGGTTTTCATAACCCCTGTCTATATGCTTTACACCGCTTATCACTGTTTCGCCATTGGCCACCAGTCCGGCCAATACCAGAGCAGCCCCTCCCCTTAAATCCCGGGCAGTTACATTAGCTCCGGTGAGCTGCTTTACACCTTTTATTACGGCAATTCTTCCCTCAAGCTTTATATTGGCTCCCATCCTCAAGAGCTCTTCCACATGCTTGTATCTGTTTTCGAAAACGGTTTCCACTATGATGCTGGTACCTCTGGCAACAGTAAGCAGGGCTACCATTTGTGCCTGCATGTCGGTAGGAAAACCCGGATATGGCAAGGTCCTAATAATATCGACGGCCTTTGGCTTTGCAGGCCCTGATACATGTATTGTGTTCTTTTTGACATTTATTCTGCAACCACAATCCCTCAGGTTTGAAATCACTGCGCTTAAGTGCTCCGGGATTACATTTCTCAGCAGTACATCCCCACCGGTTATTGCAGATGCAACCATATATGTACCTGCAACTATTCTGTCAGGTATTATTGTATGCTCTGTATCTTTTAATTTCCTGTTGCTTCCGCTTATTCGTATAACGCTGGTACCTGCTCCGGAAACCGAAACTCCAATGGAATTCAGAAAGTTTTGCAAATCAACAATTTCCGGCTCCTTTGCAGCATTTCTTATGTAAGTATCTTCTTCAGCAAAAACTGATGCCAGCATTATATTCTCTGTGGCGCCCACACTGGGGTAATCCAGTTGAATTTCGCATCCTCTTAACCGTTCTGCTTCGCAGTAAATGAAGCCTCTTTGAGCGTCATTTATTTTGGCGCCCATACTTCTCAGCGCTTTCAAATGAAGATCTATAGGCCGCGGGCCTATTTCACACCCACCTGGGTGGGTTATACTTCGGGCAAAAGTCACAAATCATATAAAGCTTGCAAATTCATGTTGGATACATTAATAATTGTACCACTCCCTCCAACTTCTATCAATTATATATGTTTATTTTGAAAACATAAAATATTTCCGGGAAAGGCGCTTAAATCCACCTGGAAAATAATACTACATTACAGCAAGAAAAACAATGGCTTTAATGCTCCCACAACTTCCATAATGAAGCTTAAATCCATTTTTAAATCCACCTGTTGAAGCTATAAGGACATTGAAGAAATTTACGAGTCATTTTGCCGCATTCCGAGATAAAAGGCGCTTGCCATCGTTCTCCGTGTTATACACACTGATAAAGTATGATTAATTTTTCCGATATATCCTGAAAATTATGAAGAATATTGGAAAAGATTAATATATTATTAATGTTTTGTTTATATTTGATTTACGGGAAATCAATAAGTAATGGATAAAATACTTATAATAAAGGCTATCACAGCATGATTTGGAAATATAAGGAATGTATCATGAGAGAAAATATAGACAGAAATTTAATATTAAGTTCAATATTTTAAGTGTGAGGAAGTTTTTTCAAAGCAAATCGTGCTAATAGTATATAGCCGGGCAAGGAGGAATGTTTCCATAGAAAATATCTGTGTATATAATAAGAC
>ENA-OWPA01000431-OWPA01000431.1-bioreactor-metagenome-genome-assembly--contig:-NODE-431-length-58557-cov-9.172863_pt1 | contig 58557 bp, 63 predicted proteins | sample MGYA00238139_ERZ651803 | MGnify/ENA primary metagenome ERZ651803 (study PRJEB26909, sample SAMN07631231) | bioreactor metagenome | isolation source: Switchgrass digestor | place: USA: Dartmouth...
TCAATATTTCCTCTAGTTGTTCTACAAATACAGGAAAAGTATTTTCACCATCTAGAGTTTTTATGATTTTCTCTCCTACTAGAAGGAATTTTTCATATACATGTTGAATTATGTTCATATAGACCTCACCTTTCTTGAGTTTTATACTCATCCTGAGAGAGGATGGTGAGGTCTTTTTTCTACGTACGTCCGCCGTTTTCCTGCTTTTTGACCTATAAAAATTTTACACTAACATTCCACATTATACTTGAATTTGATATAATGGTAATAAAAATTATTCAAAAGGAGGATGGGTTACTTTGAGTCAAAAACAGGAAGCTCTAAAAGCGCGAGATGGTTTTGCAAGTAGAGTCGGTTTTATATTTGCCGCTGCTGGTTCCGCCATCGGCCTGGGTAATATTTGGCGTTTCCCGTGGCTTGCAGGAGCCTATGGAGGTGCTGCTTTTTTAGCGATTTATTTATTTATTATCGTTGTTGTGGGTATCACAATGTTCATGGGCGAAGTTGCGCTAGGGCGTTATGCACAGAGGTCCAATGTAGGCGCCTTCAAAAAAGTCAACAAATCTTATGGCTGGGTAGGAAGTTTGGGTCTTATAGCAGGATTTATGATTTTATCTTTTTATAGTGTAGTTGGCGGCTGGGTAATCTACTATGTTTTTCGTGCACTCATTGGATTTAACATGACTGATCCTGCTTTAACCGGTCAACTTTTTAACAGTTTTATATCTAATCCTATTTTACCTTTGTTATTTCATGCTTTATTTATGGCTTTAACTATTTTGATTTGTTATAACGGTGTAAAAGATGGTATTGAGAAATATTCAAATATAATGATGCCTGCCTTACTGATAATCGTAATAATTTTAGCTATTCGTTCTTTAATGCTTCCAGGCGCAGCTGAAGGAATTAAATTTTATCTTGTACCGGACTTTTCCAAAATTACCGCTGAAGCTGCGTTGGCTGCTCTCGGTCAGGTGTTTTTCTCTTTGAGCTTGGGAATGGGTTCTATTCTGACATATGGTAGTTATTTAGGGAAAAAAGAAAACATACCTAATGTGTCTTTGATAGTACCATTAATGGATACTCTTATTGCTTTTTTAGCCGGAATCATTATCTTCCCTGCCGTTTTTTCATATGGTTTTGAACCCTCTTCAGGCCCAGGTTTGACTTTTGTTACGCTACCGGCAGTATTTAGTGAAATGCCTATGGGGCAGCTTTTCGGAGGAGCGTTTTTCTTCTTATTGTTCCTTGCTGCTTTGACTTCTGCTATTTCGCTGTTAGAGCCACTTATTGCCTATATGATAGAAGAACATAAATGGACTCGCCAAAAAGCGGCACTTATAATAGGTGGAATAATCTTTGTTGTGGGTTGCTTTGCTTCATTATCTATGGGCCCGTTAAGCGGATTTAAAATTGCTGGTTTGGTTTTTTTTGATCAGCTTGACTGGGTATCAAATAACCTTCTTCTACCTCTTGGAGGAATGTTAACGGCACTATTTATATCATGGATCTGGGGTACCAAAAATGTATTAAATGAAGTAACTAATGAGGGATTGCTCAAATTTGGATTAGGTATTTTTTGGGCAAATATTATGTTAAAGTTTGTTGCTCCAGCTTTAGTTTTTATTGTATTTCTAGCAGGATTAAAAATATTTTAAGATTAAAAAACAGCACCTTTGTTGGGTGCTGTTTTTTTTACCTTTTCATTATTATTTCAAACTCAAAACATACTGTTCAATTCGATCTAATCCTTTTTCAATATTCTCCATTGAAGTAGCATATGATAGCCTTATAAAATCATCGGCACCAAAGGCTATACCCGGCACTACTGCAACTTTGAAGTTTTCAAGTAGAATTTGTGCGAAATCCGTAGAATTATTGATTGTTTTACCATTACACTGTTTGCCGAAGGTTTCTGATATGTCTACAAATACATAAAATGCACCTAATGGCAAACGACAGGAAAGGTATTTCATACTATTTATTCTCTCTACCATATATTTTCGGCGTTTTGAAAATTCATTAACCATTGCGCTTAAAACTCCATTGTCTTTTTGAGTCAGAGCTGCTACACTGGCACTTTGAGCAATAGAGTTGGGATTAGATGTAGTATGACCCTGCACGTTTTCCATAGCTTTTATCAGTTGCTTTGGCCCTGCAGCAAATCCAATCCTCCAGCCAGTCATAGCAAAGGTTTTGGAAACTCCATTTATAATCAAGGTCCGTTCAAGCATGTTCTCAAATGAAGCTATGCTTGCATATTCCACATCATCATAAATTAATTCGGAATAAATCTCATCTGAGATAACAAAAATATTGTTTTCTATACACAATTTTGCTATTTGCTCTAAATCCTGTTTTGAGTATACGCTGCCGCAAGGGTTGTTAGGACTATTTATCATTAATACTTTAGTCTTTTTATCTATATAATTTTTTAAAGTATCAGCTTTTAACACGAAACCATCTTCAATTGTTGGCACAAGAACCGGGATTCCACCACAAAGCTTTACCATTTCTGTGTAACTGACCCAATAAGGACTCGGAATTAAAACCTTGTCGCCTTCATCTATAAGACAATATAATGCATTAAACAGGCATTGCTTAGCTCCAGTAGAAACAATTATCTCATCTTGTGCGTATGAAATTCCGAGTTGTTTTTTAAAATAATCTGAAATAGCATTTTTAAGTTCTTTTGTTCCTCCGACTGGCGTATATTTGGTTAAGCCTTGATTTATTGCTGCTATGGCCGCCGATTTAATGTGATCAGGTGTATCAAAGTCAGGTTCCCCAGCTCCAAACCCTATTATATCATGGCCTTCACTTTTCATTTGCTTGGCTTTTGCATCTACTGCTAAGGTTGGAGATGGACTGATAAGTTGTGCTTTTTGGGAAATAATCATTTTTATACCTCCTGTATCTAAACATTACTATATTTTCCCTCACATTCTTTTACAAAAAAATATTCTTCAAAAAAAACAAATTTCCTTCATAAAAATAAAAAAAGGGGCAACCCCCAAAAACTTTAGTTTTGTAGTGCAGCTTAAATATTTTAGCTTATATATGACAGTATCTTAGCTAGTATCTCTTCACTAACTTTATCTGTAACTTGAAAGTTCATATTTGATGAATAGATTTTCTCAAGTTCATCACGTGTTTTCTTTACATCTGACAAAGTTTTGACAGCTTTATCAAATAAACTCCACGCAAGTAAGTTGTCTTGATTAATATCTTCTTCTACATGTTTTTGCATAGAATACTCCAGTACCGAATTCATATCAACCAGTTCATCATTTTCCCTTATATATGATAGCATATGAGGTTTTATTGAAGTAACAAATCCAATATCTAGCTCCTTTATAATAATATGCTCAATTTTTTGGGTATTCATTGGACAATAGAATACATCCATATCTAAGCCTTTACTAGCCGCCGTATCTACAATTCTTCCCAAAACAAAAGACTTACCTGTACCTGGATTTCCAGTTAAAATAAAGCGTTTACTTACATTACTAAACAGTTCATCTAAAAAGTTTATTGACCCTTCCGGAGTTATTCCGCTAGCAAACATACGCCTTTGATGAGAAATTTTATCTCTTCTTTTTACTCCTGCAAAAACATCTTCTATTATTTCTTCTGCTTTTGCCTCAATTAACTGGCGATTCGCAAAACTGGCATATGTTTTTTCAATGTTATTAAAAATATTTTTCGATGCCTTTAAATAGTTATATACTCTCGTGTATAAATGCTTTACCTTTGCTTGTAAATAAAAAATACGATCTTTTTGGTCTCTAAGGCCTGATTCATTCCAATATTCTCCAAAATTTACTATTTCATCAACACAGCCAGGGCATTTAGGATCAATCATATGGGGCGCTGTACCGTCAATTACGGCAATATTAAAATCCTTGACTATCAAACCGTCTAATGAATTGCTGTCGGCAGTACAGTGGAGCAGTTCTATATCTAAACCGCGCTCAACTAATTCTTTTGTTATTTTTCTGATCATTGTTGATTTGCCTACACCCGGCCCGCCTTTAATTATGATTATTCGCTGAGACTTTTTCCAAGGTATAATATAATCAAAAAAAGAATAATATCCATCAGGAGTGTTGTTTCCTGGAAAATACCTTACTATATTTCCTTTTTTCATAATGCGTTCCCTCCAGTAAAATTGATATATCATTATTAATATACGTGGAGGAAACAGCATTGGTGCAACTTTAGATCTCGTAAATCGAAATTATAGCTTTATCCTCATTTTTTGAAATGCCTAATATAACGCGTTTGTTTTTTAAATTTTTATTTAGAAAATCAATTAGTTTATAAAGTTCATCATGATAGGCAATTTCTTTTTTTGCTATTAGTTCAAGTTTATCTGATTTCATTTTTATTACCTTCCTATTTTTGCTTTATAGTTTTAAATTCCATTCTTTTATAGTATCTATAATATCATACTTTGTCAAATCAAGAAGTATTGGTGTAATAGAAATATAATTATTTTTTATGGCCCAAACATCAGAACCATTATCATTGTCATCTTTAATTGCTTCACCAGCCAGCCAATAATACACCTTTCCCCGTGGGTCTGTGCGCTTCTCAAAACTATTTTTATACCTTATAGAACCTAAATGGGTTACAGCAATACCTGCTATTTTGTCTGGTTCAATATATGGTATATTAACATTTAACAACGTATCTTTAGGAAAACTTTGTTTAGATATTTGTTGGCATAAATTTTTTGCAAAATTTGCAGCATAGTCAAACTCAATATTCCCGTGACTTGTAACTGATAAAGCAATAGCGGGAACACCTAAAAGAGCTGCCTCAATTGCTGCTGAAACAGTTCCAGAATATATCACATCGGTTCCTAGATTTGCTCCACGATTAATCCCAGAGAGCACGAAGTCAGGTGCATCTTTCAATAAAGCTTCCAATGCAAGTTTAACACAATCAGAGGGAGTCCCGTTTACTTTGTAACCTAAAGCCTTACAACCGGGAATATCGGTCTTTTCTACTCTCAAAGGTTTATGCATTGTTATTGCATGGGCTGTTGCGCTTCGCTCCCTGTCAGGAGCAACAATAGTTACATTGGCAATTGTTGATATTGCTTGGGCTAATGTAATTAAACCTGCAGAATTAATTCCATCATCATTTGTTATTAGAATATTCAAATACTACACTCCTATCCAGCAATAATTAAAGATTTGTTATAACTTTCCACTGCTGCATCATGATCGCCAAGGTTCTCAAAACAGATTCCCTTTAGTGTAAAATAAAGATGGTTCTTTAGCTTCTCATTTTTAATTCCATAAAGACAGGTAAGCGCTTCACTGTACATGCCTTTTTTTACTAAACAATAAGCCTTATTTAATAACAAGTCATCTGAATAACTATTTTTTAGTAATATGTCAAAGAGTTTTAAAGCATCATCAAATTTTTCGAGAGCCATTAAGCATAAAGCTTTATTATTAGTTAATATTATATCATCTTTTACAATTTTTTCAGCTTCATTTAAACATTCTAAGGAATTATTATAGTGACCAAGCTTGTAAAGACAATATCCTTTGTTAATTAACAAATCAGGATTACTTGGATCTATTGCTAAGCCTATATTGCAGTACTTTAAAGCCTCATCGTATTCATTACAGGCGGCCAAACAAGATGCATAGTTATTTATCGCTATAATATTATGTGGTGTTTTATTTAAAATATTTTTATATATCACAGCAGCCTCTTTATACTTTTTTAATTTACCCAAAGCCAATGCCAGATTTAGTTGGGCTGAATAATCATTTGGCGCAATTTTTATACACTCTTCAAAACACTTTCGGGCTTCTTCAATATTATTAAGTCCCATTAAACACAAGCCTTTTTTATTTAGTATTTTGGGTGTAAATTCTAGTTCCGCATAAGATAAAGCTTTTTTAAAAAATCCCAATGCTTCTAAATGTCGATTTGCCTTTAATAAACAACTGCCTATACCATATAATCCCAAAGTTTTATATTCCTCATTTCCTACTAGAACTCTATAACGAACTTCGGCTTTTTTTATTTGGGCTGTGTCAAAAAAAATTTCAGCCAATAAGTATTTTATTTCGAAGTTTTTTGGATCAAGTCTCTCTGCCTTTTCCAAATAATAAATAGCATCATTATAATCTTTTAAAAAATAATATAATATTCCTTTCCAGCATAAAATATCTATGTTGCTGTTTTCATTAAATGCCTTATTGATGTAATCTAAAGCCCTTTTGTATTTCCCTGCCCAAAACAAAATACTTGTCCAAATATAATTTACATTAAGTTTATGAAGTTTACTTAAGATGCCATAAACTTCTCGTTTAGTCATAATGATTCCCCCCATTCTTTATCTAACATATAATTCTATTTTTTCCCTTTTTTTCCTTCCTATTTTAGGAAATTTGCGTACCGTTAAAAAAGAAAGGTCAAGCCTTTCTTTCTCCTTCGTTATTTTCCATAATGGATCGATTTTGTTCAAATAGCACACAATTTGAATGACAAAAATCCGCCGGCAACTTCATTACAATATTTAATAATTTGCAGGAAAACCAAGTATAACTTGAACCGCGAATGGAAAAAAGTTTGTGTGGCACTAAATACTTACAGGGTTTATCGTTCATAATCTGTGGGACTATACAACCGTTACAAGCCCAATTCTGCTTTAAGTCATTGATGGTCAAAAGAGCATCTGCAAGGACACATTTATATATGTTTGCAACAGAATCTAAAGCTTTATAACTTTTAAATTTTACCAAATACCGGCAGCTCTTATTCACCTAATTTAGCCTCCCTTATAAAAGCTTCTGTTCTTAAATTATGTAAGGCTTTTGAATAAAGTGCAAAGTACATCATGACTTTATAAAATATTAACAGCCAAAATTAACTTATAAGACAATCCTACATTGTTGAAATCGAATCAAAAAAAATTTCTATATGGGCCTTGACGAAAAAATAAATTTCATGTATACTAATAATTGCGTTCGGGCCCATAGCTCAGTCGGTTAGAGCAGCCGGCTCATAACCGGCCGGTCCTAGGTTCGAGTCCTAGTGGGCCCACCATTATTGCCGACGTAGCTCAGCTGGTAGAGCAGCTGATTTGTAATCAGCAGGTCGCGGGTTCGAATCCCATCGTCGGCTCCAAAAAAAACTAGGAGAGGTTCCCGAGCTGGCCAAAGGGGGCAGACTGTAAATCTGCTGGCGATGCCTTCGGTGGTTCGAATCCACCCCTCTCCACCATTTATTTTAATATGGGCCATTAGCTCAGTTGGTAGAGCACCTGACTCTTAATCAGGGTGTCCCGGGTTCGAGTCCCTGATGGCCCACCATTGAAAACACTGGCTTTGAAGCCTTTTTTTATATTAAATCTTTTGAGTTTACCGCAGTTGTTCTTTTTTAAAGAGAACTGTTTTTTTTAAAGAGCGTATCTAGTTTATCAGTCGCTCTTCTTTTTATTTCAGTAGCAACATAGCTATAAATATTGAGTCTGGGCCAAATATCTTCATGGCCTAATAGTTCTAGGTAACTTTTGGATGCTCATTAAGCTCTAGCAATCGTCTTGCAAATGACTGCTTGCCAAATTAGTACGAGCACTGCAAGCATTATGCTCATGATTTTCCACTCCTTTCTTTTTTTTTGAAAAAATATACCTCCAAAGAAGCTTTATAGTGCTTCTTTGGAGGTGTTTTTCTCTTAACAAACGTTCCTCTCCACCTACGGTGCGACCATTATTTTTTTATATTTTATATTAAAGCTTTATATAATTTTGTCATTAAATCATGAGCATGTTCATATTTGATATTTTCAATACCTCCTAAATCAATAATTACTTTCGTTTCATTATCTTTGACAATAATCACTGGTTTACCAATACCATAAGCTAGACCTAATTCTAGCATAACATTAGGATTTAAACCCGAAATATTAAAAATAGCCAAAAAGTTTCTTTTACACAATTTTATCTATCAGATGAGCTAACTTATATTTCATAAGTTTTTTCTTTTTCATAGTCAATCTAATTAATATTAGATCTACTTGGAAGTATCATATCAATTTGCCGGTTTTTGTTTACAATTTTAAAATTTATGCTATAATATAGATAAAGGTAATCGGAACCGCAAGTATGCGGTTGCCGCAGGTAGAGCAATTTTAAATAATCACCCTACGTCGGCCAAAGCAGGGTGATTATTTTTTTGTCCTAAATTCCAGGACAGCTATGATTAACATAGAAAACATTATCATAAGCGACAATGCCTCATATGTATTTATCATAGCCACCACCCCCCTTCCATTTAGGAAATGGGGCGGCAACCACACCCTGCTTTTCCGATTACCTCGTATTTTATTTTATCACAATTTCATAAATTATGGAACTAAATGTGGGTCTCTTTTTGTTATGGCTCATCTGCTAAACCCAAACTGATCACAGTAATTTACTTCATCTAACATATGTTCAACCTGTGACAACAGGTTATAGTCCAATAGTCACCATATAATAGCCTACTGTGTAGTAATAAAATATTAGCTAAGTTACGTTAAAAAATTCTAAAATTAATTTGCTTTTTAGGCATTTAAGAATTTAGCATATTTTCCATCTTGCAGACATTGATTTATTCTTTAATTAATGGTATAATTGTCGACAAGATCAATTAAGAAAGTTTATCAACTGCAGTTCTTTACTGTAGTTATTTTTATCTTTACGATGGAATTCGACTATTTGCATTTTAATTTTTGCAAATATTTACAACCTTCGATTTTTATCTTAATATACAGTAAACTTTTAGAAAGGTAGTGAAAATATGGAGAAATTAAATAAATTTAAGGAATCTCTCCTGGATAAAAATATCATGTCAGTTACATGGGAACTTGTTCCCGGAAGAGGAGCTAACGAAAAGGCTCAAACCGATGTAATATTAAACGCTGAGAAAGCCTCAAAAGGCGGAAAAATTCACGCATTGACACTAACCGATAATCCAGGCGGAAACCCAGCGATTTCACCTGAAATACTAGCTGCTGAAATAGTAAAAATGGGGATTGAGCCATTAGTTCATTTTACCTGCAAGGATAAAAACAGTAATCAAATTGAAAGCTTACTCTATGCTTTAGATAGGGTTGGAGTTAGAAATTTACTAGTTATGACTGGTGACTATATATATTCGGGCTTCTTCGGCAAAGCAAGACCCGTTTTTGATCTTGAACCAATGCATGTTTTAACGATGATATCTGCCATGAATGAAGGTTTGGAATATAAGGTGCCTAAGGGAACTGTCAAACACAAACCTAGCGACTTTTTTGCTGGAGCCGTTTGCTCGCCGTTTAAAAAGACAGAAGCAGAATTAATGTGTCAGTACTACAAGTTGAAAATGAAAATTGCTTCTGGAGCTAAATTTATTGTAAGTCAAATTGGCTTTGATGCAAGAAAAATTCACGAATTAATTCAATTTGTTAAGCTCAACAATTGGGATATCCCCTTAATAGGAAATATTTATGTACTCACTTATGGAACAGCAAAATTAATGAATCAAAATAAGATTCCGGGCTGTGTCGTTACTGATAAATTGCTAGCAGAGCTTGAGGAAGAAAGTAAAGCTCCTGACAAAGGAAAAGAAGCAAGGCTTCTCAGAGCGGCAAAAATGTATGCGATAATGAAAGGTATGGGTTATGCAGGGGTTCATATCGGTGGCCATGGTACAAAATATGAAGACATAGAATATATAATTGATAAAGGTGAAGAATTGAGTAAAGATTGGCAAAGTTTAATTTCTGATTTTGATTATCCTATGCCTAACGGCTTTTACTATTTTGAAAAAGATGAAAAAACTGGCCTAAACTCTGACAAAATTACCAATCGTAAGGGAAGACCTCTCGACGCCAAAGTAGAATTCGTTTACCCTTTATCAAATTTTGTTCACGAGCTCATGCTTGAACCCGGCACTCCTTTTTGGAAACCGATGAAAGCCATTGCCAAGATGATAGATGGAACACCGTTGGAAAGGCCTTTTCATTTTGTAGAACATTTATCTAAGACCATACTTTATGATTGCAAGAATTGTGGAGACTGTGCGTTGCCAGACTTAGCCTATCTATGCCCAATGTCACAATGTCCCAAAAATATTAGAAATGGTGCCTGTGGTGGAAGCTATGATGGTTGGTGTGAAGTTTATCCCGGCAGGAAAAAATGTGTTTATGTAAGGGCTTATTCAAGACTCAAATCACGTGGTAAAGAACACTACTTAGATCATGAGGTAATACCACCATGGAACGTTGAATTAAATCAAACCTCTTCTTGGCTAAACCTCTATTTAGGAAGGGATCATAATGCCAAGAAGTACGGAATTGAAAGAGTTGATTCTAAAAAGCCGTAAAATACGCTGATTTTGACGTTATATGTAAGCTATAGGTAAATAATATATAAAAATGTTATATGTTTATCGAATTTTGCTATGTCCCGGGAAATTTTATTTTCCATATTATAGGAAATCACACCTATAGCTTACATGTTCTCAATCAATAATTCTTTGATAAAAAAAGCTTTTGCGATTTATAAATCCATATTTATGGGGCATTAATATTTGTTCGGTGCTTCCCACAAAAAATATGCCCCCATTTGACAGAGCATTGTAAAACTTCTTGTACAATTTTTCCTTCGTATCTTCAGTAAAATATATCATTACGTTTCTGCATAATATTAGATCACAATCATTTGGAAATTTATCTTCCAGTAAATTTAGGATTCTAAAATCTACCATTTTTTTTATTTGATCCTTTATAATATAATCATCTTTTTCCTTAATAAAATAAGCCCTTACCATTTCTCCTGGAACATTAGCGATTGCCTTTGCAGTATAAATCCCCTGCTTTGCTTTTTCAACAGCATCTTTATCTATATCACTGGCTATTATCTCAATCTTGTTTGTAATCATCATTTTATGTAAAAGCATGGCTAAGGAGTAAGGCTCTTCCCCTGTTGAACATGCAGAACTCCATATTTTTAATTTGCTTTTGTTTTTTAACAGTTCAGGTATGATTTCTTGTTCTAATACCAGCCATTGAGCAGGATTCCTAAAGAATTCCGAGACATTTATTGTAATATAGTTTAAAAACTCGTTTAAATGCTGTTTGCTATTTTTTAAAAGCTCAATATACGTGTTATAGCTATCGTGGCCGTTCCGCTTCATAAGCGACTCTATCCGCCGCTTCATTTGTTTTTCCTTATAACTCGATAAATCTATATTACATATCTTCTTGATTTCTATGGTAAACTCATTATAATTCAATATATAACCCCCTAAATTATATTAAATATAATTATAGCTAAAGTGGACAAAAAAATCCATGATACATTAATATTTTAATGTATCATGGGGGCTAAATGTAAAGGGGGTCTTCACTAATATAATATAACCACATTTCAGGTTTTTATACCATAAAGCAGAAAAATGCGCGACTTTTGTTCACGCATTTTTTCTGCTAGACATAATCAAAATTATAGTACTTTGTACTACTCAAAATATCTCCTACCTTTAAAAGTTTATCACCTTTACGGGCTGCTCATCAAACAGACCTCTTTTGACTTCCGTTGCGTCCATGTGTTTTGAGCGAAGCCCATCTGAAATATAATTACAGGCATCCCATGGGTTAACCCTGTCGCCGCAGGTGAAAACGTCAACAGCGGCATATCCCAGTTCAGGCCAGGTATGGATGGCGAGGTGCGATTCAGATATAACTACTACACCACTTACTCCTTGAGGACTAAACTTGTGAAACGCAACCTCTCTAACTTCAGCTCCTGCTTCTAAAGCTGCTTTGACTAAGATTTCTTCGATTAAATCTCTGTCATTTAAGATATTTGGATCACAATCGTAAACTTCAGCCAATATATGGCGGCCTAAGTTTTTCATTTGTCCATCAATACCCCCTTACTTTTGATATTATTTTTTTCAATCAAATTAAATTGTAGCAGATTATTGTGGTTTGTCAATAGAAAAACTAAAAATCCTTACTTAACACATGAGAACTGAGTTTATCGTATGTTAAATAAATATTCCTCGGTTTTTAAGCCAGTGGTATGTTTTTCCTTCAATAATTACGGGACGCTTTTTAAGTTCTGAAATCTTTCTTGCTCCTGCCATTGCCATGATATATCTTATTTCTTTTTCTATTTGTAATATATGTTTTTCAAGGCCGGAAGGCCCTCTATTGCACAATATTTGCAAAAAATGTCCTGCATAGGCAACCGCATTTGCTCCTAGAGCTAATGATTTTGCAGCATCAAAGCCATTCTTTAACCCACCTGAGGCTATAACATCAGCTGTATCACCAACAGCTTTTACAACTTCTACTAAACTCACAGGAGTAGGTATGCCCCACTTCTCAAAATGTTTAAATACTCTCGATTTTCTTCTTAAATTCTCAACAGCAATAAAGTTTGTTCCTCCATTTCCGCCCACATCAATGATCTTTACGCCTCTTTCAACAAGTGTAATGGCCTCTTCTTTTGCTATTCCAAATCCAACCTCTTTAACTATCACTGGAACATTTATGTTTTTTATAATATGAGATATGTTTTCAACTGTACCTTTGAAGTTTCTTCGCCCTTCCCTCATCACTATCTCTTGAGGAACATTAAGATGTAATTGAAGCGCATTTGCATTTATCATTTCAACAGCCTTATTTGCTTCTTCTACCGTAGCATCTGCACCTAGATTAGCAAAAATAATGCCATCCGGATTTATATCTCTTACTATTTTGAAACTTCTGATTGAGTTCGGATTTTCAAGTGCTATTTTTTGTGATCCTACAGCCATGGCTAAGTTTAATTTTTTTGCAATCATAGCAAGCTGGCGATTTATTTTTTCACCTTCCTGCGTTCCACCTGTCATAGCATTTATAATTATTGGATTTGCGAGATTTATACCTTGTAAGTTCGTGGAAAGATCTATTTCATTTAAATTTACTTCAGATAAACAATTGTGCAATATCGTAATATCTTTAAATACATTTCTTTTTAACTTTTTTTCTAATAACAAGCTGTATTTTATATGTTCATTTTTTCTCAATTTCCTGGTTTCATTCATATAATTTATATACCTCCGTAGGAACAAAATTTGGGGCGAATTCGCCCCAAACATTATTTCCTTAATTATTTTTTTTGAACAAGTCTCCAACCATCTCTCCAATAGTTATTCCACTATTTTCGTTATGCACTTCATATTCTTGTTTATCCTCATCTTCACCCTGAACTTCTTTGATGCTAAGGCTCATTCTCTTTTCTTTCATATTGATATCCATTATCTTTACTTTTACAATATCCCCTATCTTTAAAACATCTTCTGGATTTGATATATGGTCTTTTGATATCTGTGAAATATGGACAAGGCCTTCTACACCTGGTTCAACCTCAACAAATGCACCAAAACTTACAAGCTTTACAATTTTGCCTTCAATAATAGAACCTATTTTATACTTTTTATCCACATCGTCCCAAGGGTTGGGCAAAGCTTGTTTTAAACCAAGGGATATGCGTCCCCGCTGTTTATCTACACTCAATACCTGTACTTTTACTTCTTGTTCTTCAGTTAGAACTTCTGAAGGATGTTTAATCTTATGCCATGCTAAATCAGAAATGTGTATAAGTCCATCAACACCACCAATATCTACAAATGCACCAAAATCTGTAAGCCTTTTTACAACGCCCTTAATAATCTGGCCTTCTTCAATAGTTGCCCAAGTTTTTTCCTTTAACCTTTCTCTTTCCTTTTCAAGGACAACTTTACGGGATAATACTATGCGGTTCTTTTTTCTGTCAAGTTCTATTACCTGCAATTTCAATTTCTGACCCACAAATACGTTCAAATCGGGAACATATTTTATATCAAGGTGTGAAGCAGGAATAAATCCCTTAATTCCATTAATATTTGCTAAAACACCACCTTTTACAACCTCAGTTACTACCCCTTCAATTTCACTTTGATTATGGTATGCTTGTTCCACAAAATTCCATGCGTTGATGGCATCTGCCTTTTTCTTTGATAAAATTACATTGCCATCTTTATCTTCTAGATTTACAACATATACTTGTATCTTATCTCCTACTTTAACAATGTCCTCAGGAGATTCAAAAGGTATATTAGAAAGTTCATTAATTGGTATAACACCATCGGATTTGTATCCGATGTTTACCAGAACTTCATTGCTGTCAATTTTTACTACAGTCCCTTCTACAATAGTATCTTCTTTCAAATCAGTGAAAGCATCTGCGTAAATTACTTCACCTTCTTCCATGTTTCTTGCTACTTCTTGCTTGTCCATGTCTTTATTTAGTTCATCCATCTTAGAAATAACCTCCTTTATAATCCAGTCAGGTGTAGAAGCTCCGGCAGTTATACCAACTATATCAGTAGATTTAAACCAGTCTCTTTGTATTTCTGCGGCTGTTTCTATATGGTAAACTTTCGCCCCTACATTCTGACAAACTTTGACTAATTTTTTAGTATTGGAGCTGTGTTTGCCTCCAATCACAAGCATTACATCTACATTTGCCGCTACTTCGGCAGCAGCATTTTGCCGATCCAAAGTAGCTTTACATCTTGTGTTGTAAAAAACAGCAATATCAAGTTTTGATTGTAATATATTCATAATGTTATTTACATTTTCTTCAGTTTGTGTGGTCTGTATTACTACACCAACTCTTTTATTTGTATAAAAATTTTTGGCTTCTTCTACATTTTCTATTACTTTTACATCCCCATTACACCAACTCTTAATACCCTCAACTTCAGGGTGATTATGATCACCTATTATAACAGTAAGATATCCTTTATTGGAAATATCAGCGGCTAATTTTTGAACCCGTTTTACGAGGGGACATGTACAATCGATGATGTTTAATCCTCGTGATTCTAATTGTTTTATCACATCTGGGCCAACACCATGAGTCCTAATAATTACGTTCCCATTTTTTATATCACAAAGGTCTGCAGCTGTAATTCCTAAACTTTTTAGTCTTTCAACTTCTTGAGGATTGTGAATTATTGGCCCTAGTGTATAGGCCTGCTCATTTTTTTCGATTAAACTCTCAACTGTTTTCATGGCCTTATTTACGCCAAAACAAAATCCTGCGTGATCGGCAATAATTAGTTTCAAACAATTTCACTTCCTACAAATTATTATTAACGCATAAAAGCAATTAATTCTTAATTTAAAAAACTAACTTTCATTTGATTCGATAAAGATATGAATAATTCCTGCTTTTTATAAAAAATTAAGAGGATATTAAATTGGCCACTTCCGAAAACAGAGCAACACTAATCTCTTTTAATTCTCGAGATGACAACGTTTCACTTTGATAATATTCATCAAATTTTATAGGTTTTCCAAACTTTACATCAATCCTAGAAAATAATTTGTAATTGCCGTTTATTGCTACAGGCACCAAAATTACATCTTTGCTTTTTGCTGAAATAAGGGCTAAGCCCGGTTCAGGTTCTAGCAATTTGCCATCTTTGCTTCTTGTGCCTTCTGGAAAGATACCTAAAACTTGCCTATTCTCTAAAACATGAAGAGCTTCTCTTATAGCTTTTCTATCAGGCTTACCTCTTTTAACCGGAAAAGCATTTAACTTCTTAAGAATAGTACCAAAAATAGGATATGAAAACAACTCTTCTTTAGCCATAAAGTAAATTGGTCTTTTTAATACACAACCTATAATTACAGGGTCCCACACGCTTTTATGGTTTGAATAAACAATTACAGCACCATGCTCCGGAAAATCACTAATGCCGGTAGTTCTAATTTTGAATAATACATGTATCACTATATTGCATATAAATCTGATAAAGCTATAAAACAATACCTTCCCCCCTTTTTATCACATCTATTATTTCTTCAACTACTTGCTGTATGGTTTTGTTGGTAGTGTCAATAATTACAGCATCTTCAGCAGCTTTTAAAGGTGAATAATCGCGATTTTTATCCTGAAAATCTCTATACTCTATATCTTTTTCCACTTGCTCCAAAGTAACATCATGCCCTTTTCTTATCATTTCCCTATATCTTCGAATAGCCCTTTCCCTTACGTCTGCTGTTAAAAAAAATTTGTATTTCGCATCAGGTAAAACAATTGTTCCGATATCTCGCCCATCCATAACCACACCTTTGTTTTTCGCCATTTCCCGTTGAAGTTGTATCATTACATGCCTAATTTCCGGTATCTTAGCTATTCTTGAAACTTCATTGGTTACTTCAATACTTCTTATATCATCAGACACATCTTCATTATCTATATAAACTCTTTTTCCTTCAATTTTAATTTCTATCTGTTTGATAAGTTCAATAATGTCATTAATGTCACTTTTGTTATGCCGGATTGACAACAAGGTAATAGCCCGATACATGGCTCCTGTATCAATATAGGTCATGTTTAACGTATCAGCAACTATTTTAGCAACGGTGCTTTTACCTGCACCAGCAGGACCATCAATAGCAATATTGAAATTCAAAAGAATCTCTCCTCATTTATTTTAAGCACAGTTACATCCTGCAACAAAGCCAGTAGAAAAGGCTGCTTGCAGGTTATAACCTCCTGTTACTCCATCTATATCTATAACTTCACCTGCAAAATACAATCCCTTAATTTTTTTGGATTCCATGGTTTTAGGATTAATTTCTTTAATGGAAACTCCACCGCGAGTTACAATAGCTTCATTTTCTCTACATCCTGTTATAGTTACGCAAAAATTTCTTAAAGAATCCAGTATCTTTTTTCTTTCATTGCGCGTAATTTGATTGATCTTTTTTTCCGGATCAATTCCGGTATAATTAACAAAAACCGGAATCATCTTTTTAGGTAATAAATCATTTAGTGAGTTTTTAAACATTTTATTTTTATATAAATTAAAATCCCTGAGCAAACGCTGTTCAAGCTCCTGTTCTGTTAAAGCCGGTTTTAGATTTATTGAAACCACAGGGTTAGATTCCAGATAATCCACTACCTGTCGACTTAAAGTTAATATTATGGGTCCTGATATGCCATAATGGGTAAATAGCATTTCGCCAAATTCTGAAGCTATCTTTTTTTGCTTAACATACACTGTCGCCTCAACATTTTTCAGAGTAAGCCCCTGAAGATCCTTTACCCAATCCTCTTGACATATTAAAGGGACCAGTGATGGCTTAAGAGGTACAATGGTATGACCTGCTTGTAGCGCAAGTTCATATCCATCTCCCGTAGAACCGGTAGATGGATAAGAAAGGCCTCCTGTTGCAATAACAACTTTATCACAATAAAATTCTTTTAATGTATCGCCAAACAATATACCTTTTATTTGATCCTGTTCTATAACTAAACGCCTTACACGACTGTTGAACATGATATTGACGTCCAAATCTTTCAGTGCTTTTTGCATAGCATTAACCACATCAAGCGATTTATCAGACTGGGGAAAAACTCTTCCGCCCCGCTCTACTTTGGTTTTTACTCCGAGTCCTTCAAAAAATGCTATTAAATCTGTGTTAGAAAAGGCTGTAAGAGAGCTAAAAAGAAATTTGCCGTTACCGGGGTAATTGGCAATAAAATCTTTCAAATTTTTTATGTTTGTTAAATTACACCGACCTTTTCCAGAAATCAATATCTTTCTTCCTAGATTAGGATTTCTCTCGAAAAGATATACTTCAGCACCTCGTGAAGCGGCCTGATAAGATGCCATAAGACCTGCAGCGCCACCGCCAATTATTGCAACTTTAGTCATTTGATCATCCCGTTATCGTTTTATTTTTCTTGACAAGAGCATTAGTTGATTTTTTAATTCTTCATTCATTCTAAATAATATTCTCTCTAAATCTTTATTTGTTATAAACATTTGCGGTGGTTCCAAAATTTCCAGTTTCCTAAATTCTTCTCTCATGACAAAACGAATTATATCTTCGATTGAGTCGGCATGCATAGTAATCTCACAAGGAGCATATGCTACTTTTTCTCCTAAAGCCTCATCGTAAACCACATAGGGTTCTTGAGAAATATCACAGTCAATAAAGGAAATACCCTGAACGGGTATATTTTTTAGCAAGGCTAATTGTTCTTCTCTTGTTTCTTGAGCAACTTGTTCTACGGGCTTTCCGCCAAACAAAAACTTTCCGGGTTTATACTCCCCCCTATAATCGAACCTCACTTTAAACCTTATTTTGCTTTGAACTATCTCATCGCCAAGTTTGACCTTAACCATAAGTTGCCCCTCCAACATTATATTATCTTTTTTAACTCTTCCATCGAATTGAGTACTGTAGCTCTCGTCTTGATGTGATTATATATTTTTGCAGCTTTACCATTGGTATAATCTCTATTTTCAATGTCCTGTTCTTCTAAAATAAAAATTATTTTTTGAGCAACTAGTTGATTAATACATTCGAGATTTTTTAAATTTCCGAAACCAAAGGGAATATTAGCCAGGATAACTGCATCAGACTCATTAATGTAAGAAATATTTTCTATTGCTTTTTCCTCGGTAATAGGTGAAAATGGTATTTCTTCCACAACGGTAAAACCCAAAAGCCTTGCCACTTTCCAATCTGTATCGCCTTTATTTAAAACACCAGTAGAAACTTTATAACCTCTTTGACTTAAATAATATAATAATCTTTCACCTTCTCCACCGCCACAAATTACATGGAGTCTTTCAAAAGGTCTAGATTGCGCATCTTCATTGGCTAAATTTAAAAAAATAATAACTGGCCGCTTCTGGTCGTTGGAATAATCTACACGAACATTCATATTGAAAACTTCTTTTATATTTTGTTCATTTATTACTTCATGTAAGTAGCCCATTTTATATATCCTATGTTCTTTTAAAAGAATCACTTTATTGCAAAACATAGATGCTAAATTAATGTCATGGAGAACAATCAATATAGTCAATGATTTTTTGATACATAAATTTTTTAGTAGCTCAAGCAGTTCCCACTGGTAATTAATATCTAGATGAGATGTAGGTTCATCTAATAAAAGTAAAGTTGGTTGTTGGGCTAGGGCTCTGGCAATTAGTACCCTTTGTCTTTCTCCACCGCTCAGCTGATTGATAGGCTTATCTCGAAGATGCATTACGTCCATAGTTTTCATACAATCTTCGATTATTAGCATATCTTTCGAATGTTCGTGTTCAAAGCTTTTTAAGTGAGGATTCCGACCCATGGCTACTACTTGCTCTACTGTAAAGCTTATATCTTCTAAAGATGTATCCTGCGGAACCGTAGCTACACGTTTAGCTAAATCCTTTACGCTAAGTTTAAAAACATTTGAGCCATCAACATAAATACTGCCCTTATGTGGTTTAAGCCAACGATTAATATTTTTTAGCAAGGTAGTTTTGCCACAACCGTTAGGACCTAATATGCCTACAAAATCTCCAACATCTAACGTAAAACTAATATCATTTAATATATTTTTATCGTCATATTTAAAACTAAGGTTTTTAACTTTTAAAATTTCTTCGGGCATTTTACCACCTTTTTACCCCAAGCCTATTATAAATTCCCGCACTATTTTAGCTGCTAAAAGTGAAGTTCTTTCAGATAAATCATTAGCAGGAGACACTTCTACTAGGTCAAATCCCACAATGTTTAATTCTTTAAAATAACTTACAACTTCCAGTATTTCTTGAGAACTGCAACCACCTGGTTCAGGAGTTCCTGTACCTGGAGCAAAAGCCGGATCAATCACATCAATATCAAGGGTTATATATATAGGTTTGTCTTTCAAATCTTGGAATACACTTAAAAAAGGTGCCTTGACCTCGATTGGAAACATATGAGTGTGTTCATTTGCATAAACAAACTCTTCTTTTACTCCAGAGCGTATACCGAAATGATAAATATGTTTATCTTTAACGTGTTCAGAAATTCTTCGCAAGACAGTGGCATGTGATAGTTTTTCTCCGAAAAAACTGTCCCTTAAATCAGCATGGGCGTCAAAATGCACAACTGTAAGTTCAGGATATTTTTCAGCTACTTTTTTTACTATAGGATAGCTTACGAGATGTTCCCCTCCTAAAAACAAAGGGATTTTATTGTCATTTAAGCAGTGCTCAGTAACTTCTTCTATAAGTTCAAGGCTTTTTGCAACATTTCCAAAGGGTATGTCCACATCACCAGCATCAAAAAACTTTTTCTCTTCGAGAGAATCATCAGCATACACACTATAACTTTCTAGGCCATAGGAAACTTCCCTTATTTTTTTAGGCCCAAAACGAGTACCGGGTCTGAAACTTACTGTAAAATCCATAGGAACTCCGATAATTACGATCTTCGAATTCTTGTAATCGTCTTTTGCTTCCAAAAATCTATCTTGATTGTGTAAATGTTCAAATATACTCAACATCTATTCTCCTCTATTCTGAAATTAGTTTACCGACAAAAGGTGGTAAAATAAAATAACTTTTGTGAAGTTCCCTAGTATAGTACTTTGTATCTAAATTTGGCATAGAACTGATTTCCTTAGTAACAGGGTTTATAGTTTTTGAGCCCATAGTAAAAGTCCAGAGAGCTCCTGGATATGTGGGAATAACCGCAGTATACATATTAGTATAGGTAAATACGGATGACATATCCTTATATATTTTTCTTACTAAATCACCCAATAAAATAGGTGTTTCAGTTTGCGCAACCACAATTCCATCTTCATTTAAAGCACCATAAACGTTTTTATAAAACTGGGTGGAAAACAATCCTTCAGCTGGTCCTATAGGGTCTGTTGAATCTATTATTATTACGTCATAACCTTTATTTTTCTTTACAAATTCTATCCCATCTTCATAAAAAATCTTAACTCTAGGATCTGTCAAACCACAACTTACTGATGGAAAATATTTTTTTGATGTTTCTACAACTTCCTTATCGATCTCGACCAAGTGTACTTCTTTTACAGGATGCTTCAAAAGCTCCCTTACTGTTCCCCCATCTCCGCCACCTATGACTAAAACCTTAGATGCGTTGCCATGTGTCAACATGGGAACATGTGAAATCATTTCGTGATAAATGTATTCGTCCTTTGTAGTAAGCATTACTAAATCGTCTAAAGTCAAAAGCCTTCCGAAGTCTTCTGTTTCATATACTGAAATCTTTTGATACTCGCTTTGTGTCGCATAAAGAATCTCTTTAATTCTAAAAGACAATTTTACATTTTTTGTTTGGTATTCTGAAAACCAGAGCTCCAAATGTTTCACCCCTAATTCAACATATTTTTCGGGAAAAATTATATCAGATATAAACTAAATTCTCAAATATATAATTGCTTGCAATTACATAGTTAATGACAATGGCAACTGTTAAAGAATTCATCCACATCAAGTTCCATAATAAATTGATCCTTTATATTCCTACTATGGCTTTCATACAGTTTTCTGTCACATTTGGTTGCAGCGACGTATTTAAAGCCAAATCGCTTAAAATATTCACTTTTGTTATCGCAAATTATGTATATCTTTTTTACGTTTCGTCTGTCAGCGTAGTTTATAAGTGCTCTAACTAAACCGTCACCTAAACCTTGATTTCTGTACTTTGGAATTATATAAACAAATTTTATTAGAGCTAAATCTTCAATAATATCTAAGTTTCCACAACCAACTATTGTGTTTTCTAGTTCTACAACCAAGGTATGTTCAGTGAGATTAGCAGGGCAAAATTGAGCAAAATCAGTATTATTTATTACTTCCTGTATTTTGTATTTATCTTCGAAAGTTGCCTTTCTTATTGTAATCAATCTTTTCGCTCTCCTTTAAGTTTCTTTATGTAATTAATTTCGCCTTGATTTAAGTACCTCCATTGACCTACTTTTAAACCATTTAACGAAAGCTTTCCGAGTTTCGTTCTCTTTAAATCAATAACGGGGTGTCCTATTGCTGCACACATTCGCCTAATCTGCCGCTTTCTGCCTTCATGAATCTTAAGCTCAATTATTGTTGAGCTTCCTAACTTCTTTATTATTCTTACACTAGCAGGTGATGTTAAACCATCTTCAAGCATGATACCACTTTGTAAAGCTTTTATATCTTTTTCATCAATAACACCTTGCACATGAGCAATATACGTTTTAATAACTTTAAATTTGGGGTGAGTAATTTTATATGTAAGCTCACCATCATTTGTTAACAACAAGAGACCCTCTGTATCTTTATCCAAGCGTCCAACAGGAAAAACTTTCTCTTTTACCCCTTTTAATAGGTCAATTACAGTAGGTCTTCCAAAAGGATCCTTAACGCTAGTAAGCACTCCTTTGGGCTTATTTAAAAGTATATAAATAAATTCACGCTTTATATTGCAAATCTTACCGTCAACCTCAATAATATCTGACTCAGGCTCAACCTTAGTGCCTAATTCTTTAACAGTGACTCCATTTACTTTAATTCGACCTTGTAAAATTAGATTTTCACTTGCCCGGCGTGAAGCAATTCCCGCTTGAGATAAATATTTTTGCAATCGTATTTGCAATTGCAACTCTCCTTTTATGTCTATTATTATACACATTAACTTCTTTTTCCTGCTTTTATTTAGCTTTTTAAAAATTATTCGCCTAAGAAAAAACTGATTCTAAATTGAATCAGTTTTTTCCTCCTCGCTTAGCTTTTGAATTATTTTTTGCACAAAAGGTCCACCTTCGCCTAATGCATACGCACTCATAGTGCCACAGGCTACATTTCTAATCGCAAAAGGTATATATTCGGCGGGAACATTTGCTTTCTCAAGCCTTTTTTTAATGTTCAAAGCTGCTTTAATGCCCTCTTCGCTGGCTATATTGTTTACTTTCTTAACAATCTTTTCATCACCAAAACAGACCGTGCCCAATTTAGAAAAAATCTTTGCTATTTTACTGCGCACGGCTAAATCTTCACCATCGATTAATATAAGAGGCAGCTCATTGGTAGCCACCATATAGTTAGCATGACCTATAATTTTAGCGGAAGCTAATTTGCACAAGCCCTTTAATGGTTCAAATTCTACCTTTTCTGTATCTGTAGAAATATTTATAAGTATTTGATGTTGAGCAACATAATTTTTAAGTTCTGCTACAGCTTCTGAAAAGACTTGTGCGGGTAATGCTGTAATAATATAATCTGAATTTGACAAGAGAGAATAATCTGATGTTGCTAAAGCAGATACTTCTTTCGCTAACAAGCCACATTTCCTTAAATCTTTATCTATCAAAATCAGATTATATTGAGATTGCAACTTGCGGGCAATTAAACTGCCCATACGACCAGTGCCTATAATAGCAACTGTTTCCATATCCAGCCCCCTAAATTTATTTTAACTTAATCAATAGAGTGTTTACTAAAGTTGCAGCACCCTCCTGTTTTATATCAATTACTGGTATATGCATGACATTTTGCATTTTTTCTAGTAATTCATCTCTATTAATGTAGCCGGGTTCATAACTATTTTTATCAAACCGATACTTTGGATAAAAAGGATTAACGGTAATAGCCAACAAAGGGAGGTTTTTTAAGGTTTCTACATTTCCGCCATTCTCTTTTATCCTTTTTATTTCATTTAATAGATTTTGTGAGTCTCCTCCTGTGATTAATTTTATGGGATCCTTAATTATTAAAGTCTTATCTAACCATAATCCCCTTAAATTATCATTGAGTTGTTTTAGGGCAAGTTCAGATATTAAATAAGGAATAAAAATAATTTGTACATTATTAATATCAGTTAATATTTCATTTACCGTTGAATTATCTATTAGTGAACCGTACCGCAATGATTTTATTCCTTCATCTGTGTTTTTAGGAAAGAGTGCAATCTTTTCAAGGTGGAGAAAGTGATGCAACTTATCTTCCTGCACTTTAGGTAAATTTAGCAATTCATATAAAGCTTTAGTTTCTTCAACTAACACATCTATATTTGTATTACGAGCAGCACCGGTAGCAATAATAATTCCATCTGTTTCAACCATTGGTGCAATTCTATTCAAAGCACCATCTACAAGTATTATTTTACAACCTAGCTCATTAATCATTTTATCTTTAACGTATTTTAATTGACTGCCTTTATTAGGTCCTGCTACTACTGCCAAGCCTTCTTTAACAACTCTCACTATATTTATATTTCCTAGGGGAGTTGTGATATTAGTTGTTTCTAATACTTCATATTCAGCACTTCCGCCTTTCAGGCATTTTTTAGCTATGGCTAAAATGGTATTTTCTTTTACATATAGACGAGGTTTGGGTAATCCGGTAATATTATCTATTTCTTCACCATCATAACCTATGCTGGTTAAACCAATGGAAATATTCCTGTTGTACAATTCACCAAGAATGGCGGAGGTGGTAGTAGTTTTTCCCGTATTTTTAGCAGTTCCTGCTATGCCTATTGTTAAGCTCATAATACCCCCCTTTACAGGCAAATATTAAATATTATAAATTATGATTTACTGATTACTGTATTTCTACCTGCTCTGCCTGGATAAGCTCCATCTTCTCTACTTCCTAATAATCCTTGGTATAACGCATCAACAAAATTTCCTTTTTTTGCTACGGCTTCTAATACCTTTTCAATTCCTTCTTCCATTTCTGCAGCCCATTTTTTAGCATTTTCTGTAGGAGTTATATCAGCATGGCCGAAAAATCTAAACGATGCTTGCGTAGCTCTCAGTGTGTCTATTCTGGATGCTGCTGTTATGGGACCTTTAGAGAAAGCTTCATCTGATGAAGCTATAGAAATTGCATCAACTCCTAATGAGGAAGCAAGTGATGCGTGAAGTGCCGTCATCATAGATGACTGGACTCTATCCTCAGTTTGGGTTAAAAATCCAATTGGTGCTCCACACCATATTGGAGCATTGACAATATTTCTAAGACAGTATATCTTTGCTGCATTAAAGTCAACATAGTTGTCCACCATTTGGCCATTAATCATGACTTCCGGTGAATAGCAAAATAGTGGTTGAAGTATGGGTTTGCCACCGAGCCTTAAACCTAATTTTGACACAATGAGCATACCTGCAAAAGCTTTAAAAGCAGGAACCCCAGAGAGCTCTTCATTAGTAACTACATCAAAAGGCATTCCAAATTCTGCAGCATATTTTATGGCGGCTACTGCGTCAACTGTAAGGCGTGCTGGATCTGTACCTCCGCTTAATGATCCGTAAGCTATATTAATTTTCGTCAAGTCAGCACCAATTTTGCCTGCTAGCAAGACTGTTTCAGGAGTATTTAATCCCCTATGTGCCCTTACTTGCCAAAGGGTATAAGGGGCTAGAGATTCCTTGATGCTCTTTAAATTCTCATATGTTATTATAGACCCATCTTCTTCATGGGTTATGTAGCCTTCCAGGAAACCTTCCGTTCGGGCTCCCCAAGATGGATCAAAGTGAACTACGCCATCTGCACCCCAAGCTTCACATGACTTAATATGAGCTATATCCATAAATGGACAGCCTGTTCCATATTGAATAAATACTGCAGGATTTTTATCGGTATGCTGCAGTTTTATTGGATTCATTCTGAAATTAACGTCATCTACATATCCTCTAAGTGCTTTTACTTCATCTTTGGTAAGTGGCCGAGTTTTTTCACGGTACTTGCCAGCTTCATAAAAAGATTTAACTACATCATCGCAGTACCTGGCATATTCCTGGCGAAGTTTTTGTTTCTCTGATTCATCGGTGCTATCTAATATTTGTCTGCGAAGCTCTGCTCTTAGTATGGCAGTAGAAGTTTTGTTGCTTGTATAATCAAGGATTCCATCAACTATGGTATCTAACAATTTTTCAATTCTCTTATTGCGAAAACTATAGTCATAACCTTGAGTAATATCTTTTTTGTTTTGTTTAATTCCACTTTCAGAAGGTACATACTCTCTTCCTTCTACGAAAGCAACAGCTTCTTCTACAGTAGTACCGGGCCCGAAACCAGCATCAAAACCTAGTTCTGCTGCAAGTTCAGGTCTTATAGCCATACCACCTATTCCTATTTTAACCTTATCTCTTATACCAGCAGCTTCTGCTAAATCAATAAATTTCCCTAAAATTTCTGCCACGCCGTAACCGAGTGTGCGGCTAATTAAAACAACGTCTACATCGTTATCTACAATGGCTTTTATAATTTCTTCCTGAGAATAGTCCGGGGGCATAAGTAAAGTATCATGACCGTTTTGTTCCAGTCCTCTTTTTATCATTTTTAATCCGATATCATGAACTGGGTCCAGAGGTGCAAGCAGAACTTTCTTCTTCATGACAAATTCCTCCCTATTTTCTTTGATCAAATAACCAACTATATTTGTCTCCTGGTTTATAAATATATCCTCTAACCCTAACTCTTGCGCCAGGACCTTGATGTTGAATAAAAACTATAGATATATCCTGAAAACCCAATTTCTCCATCAATTCCACAGAAAGTCTCTCTGCTTCTTCTTCATCTTTGCAAACTAAATACGTTTCTACATCAACTGCATCCATTACTTTTTCTAATATGTCCGGCATTTTACCTCCTCCTTACTTTTTTAATTAAGGGATTCAATTTTCTTTTTGAGACTCGTCGTTTCCTTCTCTGTTATAAGCAATTTCCCAGTACTTTTTGACATCTCTCTCGAGATTTTCAATATGATTAATCATTGCTTTCTCAGCTAATTCCGGATTCCTGGAAGCAATAGCTTCATATATACTTTTATGGTCTAAGAGAACTGTACTCTTTACTCTTTTTCTTATATACTCAAGCATAGGTGAAAGCTGCCCATGCTGCCTTATTAAATCCATAGCTGCATCTAAAACTCTGTTTCTAGCTGCTTTAGATATAATTTTATGAAATTCTACATCATCATCTGCTATGGAAATACCTTCTTTAACATGGATTTCTTGCCTTTTTATAATTTTTTCCATTTCAAGAATTTCTTCATTAGTTATATACATTGCAGCTAACTTTGCTAATTGGCTTTCGATGGCCTTTCTTGCTATTAACATATCCAATAGTTCTTGTTTACCTGTTACTCTTATTACATTTAGCAATTCTTTTCCATAATGATTAATATTGTTTTCACGTTCTAGCTCCGCAAGTAATTCTTTACCTGTAGGAGTTAACTTTCTACCTTTAAAACCGATTCTTTCAGTATATCCTTTTAGATCCAATTGCCGTAATATTCTACCAACAGTAGCTTCACTAATATCAAATCCTTGCATTTGCAAGCTATGACGTATGAAGCCAGAACCTACGGGCCCTTGAGAATTGTCAATGGCCTTTAAAGTAAAAAACAAAAGTCGAAGTTTTTCATGTTGCATATGAAACCCCCATCTTGTATAATAATACAACTATTATCTTATGATGAATCTATAATAACAAAACGACATAAAAAATGTTAAGTAGTAGCACAGCCACTCAATTATTTAACCGCCCACAAAAATTTTAACACGATATCGGCAACAATGCTAATTAGGTTTACGGGGGTCGTTTTATATAAACTGGTGGCTAAATATTGGCAATTGTGTTTGATAAAGTATTTAAAATAAAAGGAGTCAGTAATGACCCCTTTTATTTATGGTGTTTCATGAATGCCTTTATTATACAACTTTCTGATTAAACACATTTGTCATTCCTGCTTTGTCTACCCGATCCTTTATTGCATTTACATCTGTTGTATATAATCCAAGTTGCTTCATTCTCTCAAAATAGACGGAGCCGGAAAACGTATATTTCTTAGATATGCCTTCTTCTGTTTTCATTTGTTCTTTTACATAAGCGATAGCGTCGCCTACAGCAAGGTCTGTAGGAATCTGTATCAGTTCTTGACCCACAGCCCACCTTACGGCATTAGCCCCTGCAAGAGTACCAGTGCAGATGGCTTCTGTATGTCCTACCAGTGGGCCAGCTTTTTCTCCTCCACAGAAAAGATTGTCAACACCTTCTGTTCTTAAATAGTTATCCCGTGGCGAAAGAGCCAAATATCTTATTGAATTACCTAGGTTTCCTGCATATGGATCTTCATATCGCGCATTTTCAAACCCAGGAATTTGTCTTAAATCCTTTAATGGGAAGAAGGGCGTCATTAATTTTGCATGTCCAGTATCAAGCAGAATAACATTATCTACAAATTCTTTTAAGGCATACTGTTGACAGGCTTTTTTAGTTAGAATGTCTGATCCCTCTTTAGCGTGTTCTGGAACAGGAACAATGGCCACACCGGTTGAATTTAACTTGTCTACAATTTCTTGCGAAAGCGATTCTTTAAAAAGTTTGCAAGAACCGCTCATAGCACCATAGGTGCCATCGGCTTTTTTAGCCATCATTTCTTTGACACCCATCTTAGCCGCAATGCTTACTCTTGGTCCGTAACTTGGACACCTGTAAACACACATGGCGCATCCATTGCCATATTTTGTGCAATTTCCTTGTGGGCCAGCAGTTCCTGTACATTCTATAAAAACATCGCCTTCAAATTTTCTACCATCTGCTGTAATAACAGCTAATATCTTGTTGCCATCTGCTACTACATCTGTTACGCGGCTTTCCGTATGAACCTCCACACCTGCATCAATAAGAACTTTTTTAACTGCTGGTTCAACTAAAGCAACATCATATAATGTTGCATGTTTGTGACCGGGAAACTCGATGTTTTTATGCCTTGCTACACTATCCGTAACTTGGAATAATTCGCCTCCACCCATTGCTATCATTTCTTCTGTGGCTGTAAATCTTCCGTTGTTCCTCATAATTCCGCCCACAAGGCCTGTTCCCAATAACATATCGGTTCTTTCTAATAAAACTACATCGGCGCCTGCTTTTTTAGCCGATAATGCAGCTGCTGAGCCTGCCCAGCCTCCGCCTACGACAACTACTTTGGGCATGCAAATACCTCCCTAATTTTTATTTTCTACGCCAAGGCCACTGCCTTGGCGTATGGTAATTAATGATTAATCTATATATCCACTGTATTTGGCGATGATTTCCATAAGCTTAACTAGAGCCTTCACAGCATATCTAAATTTGCTTTCAATAATTTGACCGTTGTCATCGGTAGTACCGAGGCCTGGGGAAATCATTATGTTAGCGTCATAGGCAACTGTCGGGATTACACCCATCTGTGAAAGTCCTACCTGCAACAAGTGGCTTCCTGCATACATATCTTCTATAGAGAAGATGGGGAATCCTAGTTCGTCACCCTCCCAGGTCTTTTCGTAGTTAACTTCAACAGCTCTGCTGTTGTAAGACTTGGAGATTATTATACCTTTTCTAAGTTTGGGATGAATTTGATCAAATTCTTCTACTACGATCTTATACATGTCGTCAACTGGTTTCTTAAGTTCGTCGGGGTTGTCTCTTAATTCTTTGAGTGCTGCAATCATTCCAAGCAGTGCCTCTTTGCCGGGATCAAACACTACATAAGCCGCTTTTCCATAAGATGCTGTTGTTCCGTAGCGATCTCCATGCATACCGAGAGCTCTACGGATTGGGACCATGTACTGTTCTTTACCTATTATCAAACCAGATGTTGGAGATTCGCTGGCTTTATCCATACTGTAAATAATTACATCGGCACCACTCTTAGTAATATCGTGACCTATAAAGGGAACACCCCAAGCGTTGTCAAGTACGTAAGGTACATCAAATTCTTTAGCAATCTCTGCTAAACGCTTCTGCAGCACCGGTACACCATCGCTGTCCTTTACGCCATAACCATATCCTGGTGTGTCATACGCAAGTGATGTAATACCTGTAAGCATAGTAGCATGGCGTTCTGCAATTTTCTTAATTTTTTCTGCTGATGCTTCAGGATCAACTTTAGTTAGCTGGATTGTTGGATGAAATTTAATTCCATGAACTGAATAATCGGCACCTACTAACGGCGCTATATAAGCACTCAAATTGTTTTGCCTCTTGCCATAAAAGCCTAATTCACCGGCAGTAGATCCTCTGTCGGCTAGAATATCTTTAAAGCAGCCAGGGAATGGTCTTCCGTAACCACCATGGTGGTGTAAATGCTTTTCATATGGAATAATATAGCGTGCTTGATAGGCGTCACCACGGCCCTGCATAGGTGGTGAAAACAGGGTATCAAAAGTAACCCACAATCCTGCTTCACAGGTGTTAACTGGTGCCGCGTCATACTCATCGCCGTAAACATCTTTAACTAAGCTTCTGACTTCGTCTACCAGTTTAGCCAAAGGAATAACCTCTGTTGCACCCTTTTCCATAGCTTCTCTGATTTTCTTAGTCAATGGTGAAGGGCAGCCGGAAATAGCACCGGTCAATCCAAACTTACCTCTTAAATCTTGAGGAATACCTATTTCATCTGCAGCTTTTTTCGCCTCTGCATAAATGTTTGCAGTATTGGCTTGAAGATACCTATACATTTCAAACTTTTTGGTGAATTTAGCCATGTTAAAGTCCTCCTTGTTACTTTAATTTTACAATTAACTCCACTTCACAGGTTGCGTCCATTGGAAGCTGATTGACACCTACAGCAGAACGAGCATGTGCGCCCGCCTCTCCAAATATTTGACCTAGTAACTCTGAAGCTCCGTTTATAACCTGAGGTTGCTGATTGAAGCCATCGGCACTGTTTACAAAACCAACAACTTTAACTATTTTTTCAACATTGTCTAGGCTGCCAGCCAAAGACTTTACTATACTTAAACAGTTAAGGGCACATATTTTAGCAGCTTCATAGGCCTCTTCTACTGAAACTTCAGCACCGACCTTGCCTTTATACTTTAATTCACCATTGACAAAAGGTATTTGGCCGGCAGTGTAAATGTATTTGTCTACTTTAACACCGGGTACATATGCTGCTACAGGTTTTGGTGGCTCTGGTAATGTGATACCTAACTCCTGAATTTTTTTCTCAAATGACATATAAGCACCTCCTTTCAAATGATGCAAATGAATGTTTAAATATTTAACCAATAATAACCTCATCATCTAAGTTGAGATTTCTTTGGTTCCCTGAAACGCGTTCTTCGCCATATATGACGATATTATAGTGGTTAGGCATATGCGTTTCATCAAAGCCTGCAATTTTACCAATTAAATGACCATTTATTTTAACCTCATCACCTACAGTTATTACTGTGCTCTCTTTTACTGCAAAGAATCCTATATATGCAATCTTATTTACAGTATCTCCTGGTTTTTTATTTTCATCAGTCAAAATAAGTTCGTGAACTTCATTTGCAACAAGGCAACGAGATGGTTGAGGAATCAATTGCAAACCGCGTTCTTCATAAGTGCCGTCCAAAACAACAACCAGGCTGCCTTTCAATGGCTTCTTTTTTGCATAAGGATTGGTTTTAAACATACCTGTTTTATATGGATCAACCACAACTTTACCTCCTCATCAATGATGAGCTATTATGTTATATAAATTCGACATAAATAACGAAAATCCTTCTCAAAATTTAACTTTTTTAACATTTTTATTTCAATCAGTTTTTTCCCATCTTGTCCAAAATCTTAAAATCCTATTTAGAATGTAATTATATGTTTTTAACGGAACATCCTTAGCCGTAATTAAAGAAGTTGATGTAACCAAATCATCATCTATATAAACTTGTACTTGTCCTACTTCTTCTCCCTTAAAAACGGGAGCTTTAATTTTTTTGGGAACTATCAATTTAAATTTAATATTTTCGCTTTCCTCTATTGGCAAGGTGATGCTATCTTTTGCAATTAAATCCACCGTTTTAATAACGCCATTTTCCACATTTACAGTTGTGAGATAATTATTTTTAGAAATTATATTTTTCAGTTTATAGTTCTCAAATCCATAGTTTAATAATTTCTTAGAATCTTCAAAGTGGTTTTGTGAACCTAAAACAACCGATAATAAATGAAAACCATTGTTTTTAGCAGTGGCCACCAAACACCTTCCGGCTTTTCCGGTATAACCGGTTTTAATTCCATCGGCGCCTTCAAATTCCCATAATAGCCTGTTTGTATTAAAAATCTGCTTGTCAATATCTCCATATTTTATTTCTTTTGTTTTAGTTTGAACTATCTCACGAAATTTAATATTCTTTAATGCATATCTTGATATAACTGCTAAATCTACTGCAGTTGTATAGTGTTCAGGATCATCAAGACCATGGGGGTTTGTAAAGTGAGTATTTAATGCCCCTAGTTCTAAAGCCTTTTGATTCATCATTTGTACAAATTTATCTTCGGTTCCTGCAATATGTTCCGCAATTGCTACTGCCGCATCATTACCTGAAGGCAACAGCAGCCCGAATAGCATATCTTCCAGAGTCAAGACGTCACCAGGTTTAAGGTAAAAAGAGGAACCGCCGATTGAAGCAGCTCTCGGACTTACTCTGATTTGGGATTGTAAATCCCCTTTTTCTAAGGCAACAATAGCAGTCATGATTTTTGTGGTGCTAGCCATAGCCATTTTTTCTTGAGAATTTTTTTCTAACAAAATTCTTCCACTTATTGGATCCATCAGGACAAATGCCTTGGCGTTTATCGACAATGCATTATCTGCAGCTTTTGCGCTAATGCAAGAAATTGCTATGAATAAATAAATAACCAAAAAGATGGCTATTATCTTTTTTGTCATAAAACACCCTCCCACCATATTTTTATATTTATACACGGTTTTAATTCTTGAAAAAATTGGTGGGTTTTCCAGAAAAATATTAGCTGCAAAAAAAAAAAAAACGGCTCCATGTTCACATGGTCCGTTAAAAACTTACTGCTTTTTTAAAATGTTGGTTATTTGATCAACAATCTGGGGAGCAATGTCGATTATCCGTTCCACTGTAGTATTTTGATCAACTGGCAAAAGTCTAATCTGACCCTGCCCTACAACCATAAACGCCATTGGCTGGACAGATACACCGGCACCGCTTCCGCCACCAAATGGCAGTTTATTTTTTTCACCCTTATCATTATCTTTTGATGTCTTTGCCTCAAATTCGCTTCCACCTGCAGCAAAACCAAAACAAACCCTGGAAACCGGGATTATTACGGTACCATCCTGGGTTTCAACTGCATCACCAACAACTGTATTGACATCCACCATTTCCTTAATGCTTTCCATAGAAGTCTTTATCAAACTCTGAATTGGATGTTCATCCATGATAAAGTCGCCCCTTTAGATGTTTTCTTTATGGCTTTTTGTTTTAATCTAATGTTAAACAATAACCAATACCAAGCTATTATCAAACTTGCAATTATAATATAGCCAACTCTAAGATGAAATATGCAGTTAACATCTATTTGAAAGGATTCAGGCTCAAGAAAATTAGGTCGGACGTTAGTTTTAACATCTGCTTTTGCAAAATTTGCGTGCATAGAAAGAAAACCTAATATTTGATATATGGCACTCCAAATGTAACCTGCGAAAAATCCCGTCAACGCCGGATTTTCACTGCCGAATGCAATATCTATATTCAGATAGGTGAAATTTACTTTATTAAGCAATATATTAATTAGTTTTTTAAATGTTTTTAAGTATGTAATACAAAACTTTAAAATATTAATTATCACTTTAAACCTGTCTCTGAGGGGTGAAATGACGACTTTTCTAGATTTAATTTTTCCCTTCTTTTTGCTCTGCATTTTATACCTAAAACTCAATAATGGAATAAAGCTTCTTATTGTAAATTTCATTTCTGGTATTTCTAAAACTATTTTTGATAAACTACACAAGCTTATTTCAAGCTTTATGTGTTCATCACGTGCTTTTTTAAATAGCATAATATGAAATTTTACAGGTAAGAAAAAAACAAGAGAAAAAGCCAGGATAATAAGTAATTGTATCACTTTAATCTCCCTAGACTTTTTCTCTTAGTTTGTGGCAAAAAAATGTTATCAATTCATTTTACTCAATAGAAATATCATCAATGCTTTCTAACCCAAAGTAGTCTAGACAATCTTCAGTTGTAGCATAAAGTATAGGTCTCCCCGGTACATTTAAGCGTCCTTTTTCGTAAATTAGATTTTTTTCTAAAAGGGTATTAAGGGCTTTTTCTGAATTTACACCTCTTATAGACTCAATTTCAGACTTTGTTATGGGTTGTTTGAACATAATTATTGCTAGAGTTTCCAATGCAGCCTTTGAAAGTTGTGATCTGACTTTTGGTTTGAAAATTTTTTCTATATACGGAAAAATTTCGGGCTTTGTTGTAAGTCGAAGGCTGCTCCCTACTTTCGAAATCATTATTCCGTGACTAAACTTATTGTACTCAATTTCTAATTGTTTCACGCATTCCAAGACCTGTTCACATGTCATATTTAATACATTTGCAATTTCATCGATTTTTACAGGATTTCCTGATGTAAACAATATCCCTTCTATAATTCCCATAGCCTTTTGTAATTCCACCTTACAGTCTAAACCTCCCTGTATGTTAAAACGATTTCTCCAAATTGTTTTTCTTGGAATGCATTGATACGCTTCATCTTTACTAGCTCTAATACGGCTAAAAAGGTCGTTATTATTTCTAGCTTTGATGTCTTTTTATCATACAATTTACTAAAAAATATCTTAGATTTTTGTTTTAATGTTCGGTAGATTTCCATTACCTTACGCGATAAGGGTATAGGGTCTTTAGTAATTTTAGAAACTTTTTCTTCTGGTTTTTTCTTGCTCATAACTGATTTAAAAGCCAATTTGAGGTCTTCAAAAGTAATTTCAGACAGGGGAATTTCATCTGCCCACATTAAAGACAAATCCTCGGGAGGTCTTTTAAATATAAACTCCTGTTCTTCTTCTTTTTTCCTCAACAGTATTGATATCTCTTTGAATTTCTTATACTCAAGCAGTTTGTGCATTAGCTCACTTCTTGGATCCACATCATTATCTTCTGCCACTGCCAATTCTGATGCTACCTCCTGTTTTGGTTTTGAAGGCAATAGCATCTTTGATTTGATACTAAGCAACGTAGCTGCCATTACTAAAAACTCGCTAGCTAAATCCAATTGATTTTCTGTTATTTTGTGAATATAGTCTAAATATTGTTCAGTTAAGTCTGCAATGGGTATATCGTAAATATCGATTTGATTTTTCTCTATTAGGTGAAATAGAAGGTCAAAAGGACCTTCAAATGTATTAATCTTAATATTTAAAGCCACGTTTCTTCACCTTTATCTAGATTTTCATCGCCTCTCTAACCTCTTCTAAAGTCCTTTCAGCTACCAAGCGAGCGCGTTTTGCACCGCTGTCCAAAATATCATCTATAATGGCAGGATTTTGTTCCAATTCATTTCTCTTTTGGCGAATGGGCTCCATTTTATCATTCATAATGGCAGCTAATTTTTTCTTGCATTCTACGCACCCGATTTGGCCCTTTTCGCATAACTCCCTAAGTTCAGTGACATTATCTTTTTCGTCAAAAACATTATAAAAGGCAAACACACTACAGACATCAGGATGGCCAGGGTCATTTTTTCTGATTCTGGCGGGATCGGTAACCATCATCTTTACTTTTTGATTTATAGTTTCAGGACTGGCTGAGATTTCAATATAGTTGTCATAGCTTTTGCTCATTTTCCTGCCATCAATACCCGGCAAAACCTTAAATTCAGTGTAAAGGGCTTCGGGTTCCGGAAAAACCGGTTCGTAAAGATAATTAAACCTTCTGGCAATTTCGCGGGTTAATTCAATATGTGGCTGCTGATCTTTGCCTACAGGAACTCTATCTGCTTTATATATCAATATATCAGTTGCCATGAGAACTGGATAGCCCAAAAAACCGTAAGTATTGATGTCTTTATTTTCAAGCTGCTTTAACTGTTCTTTGTAAGTAGGGCATCTTTCAAGCCAAGACAGGGGTGTGAGCATTGAAAGTAAAAGATGTAATTCGGCATGTTGCTTTACATGAGATTGTACAAAAATATTGCATTTTTCAGGGTTGAGGCCTACGCTCACCCAATCTATTACCATTTGCCTAATGTTCTCTTTTAATTCTTGGGTGTTTTCATACCCTGTAGTAAGCGCATGCCAGTCTACCACAACAAAAAAGCATTCATAATCATCCTGTAATTTGATCCAATTTGTCAGTGCGCCCATCATATTTCCAAGATGTAGACGACCCGTAGGTCTCATTCCACTCATAACTACATGGTTTTTCACAAAGATTCCTCCCAAAATTAAAATCTTAATAAAACTAAATTTGATAGAAAATCTAATCCTTTATGAATAAATATTATTATAGGATTTAAGATGCTACTTAGCAATCCAAAATATACTAACAATATTAAGATAAAAGGCCCATATGATTCAAATTTTGAAAACTCGTATGCCTGTCTTGCAGGTAATAACCCAGCTAATATTTTTGAACCGTCTAAAGGCGGAATTGGCAGCAGATTAAAGACAGCCAAAGTTAAGTTGTAAAGAAATAACACATAAATAAAGCTATCTAGAATACCGATGCGAAGTATATCAAGCTTCAAAAAAATTATAGCTAGAAAAGCTATCGCTAAATTAGCTAAAGGACCTGCTATAGAAACCAATATTGTACCCTTTCTAGGCTCTCTATAGTAACTCGGATTTATTTCAACAGGTTTAGCCCAACCGAATCTAAATAGCCATAACATCACCAAGCCAATAGGATCTAAATGAACCAAAGGGTTTAAGGAAAGTCTTCCCATCCACTTAGGTGTTGGGTCTCCTAAGGAGTATGAAACCCTTGCATGAGCATACTCATGCAAGGTAATTGATATCAACAAAGCCGGTATCCTAAGCAACATTTCAGGGCCCCAAAATTGTATCATGAAAGCTGACCATCCTTTCCCAACTGTAGAATTATTTAAGTCTACTTACAGCATTATACCATTTATATTAAAATGAAAAAAGTGTGCTTGAGCACACTTTTTAAATACAACATTCAAATCTACATGCTTGCTAAAAAAACCTTCTTTGCCTGTGGCAAATATACTTCTGCGCTGAGTAAATCCTCATACGTTTGGCGACGCACAACAAGCCGAGCAGTATTATCTTTAACAAAAACCACAGCCGGTTTAGGTAGCATATTATAATTGCTAGCCATTGAATAATGATATGCTCCTGTGCTAAAGACAGCTAATATGTCTCCCGGCTCGATTTTGGGTAAATCAATATCCCAAATTAACATATCACCTGACTCACAGCATTTTCCAGCAATAGATACTTTTTCTACTTTCGGACTATTGGCCTTATTTGCAACTATAGCTGAATATTCAGCACCATATAACGCCGGCCTTATGTTATCACTCATTCCCCCATCTACACTGACATACTTTCTAATACCAGGAATATTTTTGATGGCACCAATTGTATACAGAGTCGTGCCAGCTTCCCCTATAATAGCTCTACCAGGCTCTATTAAAAGTTTCGGAACATGCAGACCGTAATTTTTGCAACTTTCTTTAACCGAAGTAACTAAAGTCTGAATATACTCTTTTACTGGAAGAGGTTTATCTGTTTCACGATATTTTATACCAAATCCTCCACCAAAATCTATTTCTTTGGTAGTGAAACCATATCTATCAAATACATCTTTTGCAAATTTTATCATAATCTGGGCTGCATCTTTAAAAGGTTCGTCTTCAAATATTTGAGAACCAATATGACAATGAAACCCCATAAGCTTTAAGCCTTTTATACTCAAAGCACTTTCTACTGCCTGCATTGCTTGTCCGTTTTCCATTCCAAATCCAAATTTAGAATCAATCTGACCTGTTTTTATATAATCATGTGTATGAGCTTCAATGCCTGGAGTAAGGCGCAAAAGTACATTTATTTTTTTACCTGGATATTTTTTAGCTAAATCTCTTAACAGTTCAAGTTCATAAAAATTATCAACTATAATGCGCCCAACGCCGTTTTCTATAGCCATTTTTAATTCATCGTAGGATTTGTTATTGCCATGAAAATATATTCTTTTTATAGGAAACTGAGCTTTTATTGCAGTATAAAGTTCTCCACCTGAAACCACATCAAGGCACAAGCCCTCTTCTTCAATAATTCGGCACATTTCGATGGTTAAAAAAGCTTTTCCTGCATAAATGACTTCACTGTTTTCATGCAAGCTGCGCATGCTATTGAGGAATGAACGACAATTTTCACGAATGAGGTTTTCATCCATGACATATAAAGGTGTGCCGAATTCTTTTACAAGTTCTACTGTATCACACCCACCTATTTCTAAATGGTTAAGTTTGTTAACTCTGCATGTTCCTAAAAGCATACCGCCTCTCCTCTCATTTATAAAACAAAAACAACCGGGATATTTGCCGGTTGTCTCTTGTTCCAAAGGCAAATACCTCACTCTTCTGAAGTAGCGCTCCACCGGGGTAAAATACCGGTGACAGTCTTATACCTGTTCGGTATAAGCCCAGCATGGTTTTTGGGGGAAAACCATACTTCGGCGACGACCCCTTTTAATTTGCTTAATCGGCTTCCCCTGCCTCCGCAAATCTACTAATGGTCAATCGCGCCTCTACCCCAACTCGTGTCGAGATGAGGTACTTTTATTTAATTTTTCTTTACCATAACATATTGGGTTGACATTGTCAAGTAATATGTCAAGTAATATTATTGGTTTTTCATACAGCCATAGTAGAAGACCATTTGCCGCACCTGTCACCCCATCTTGCCATCAGCCTTTCATCTGAAAAAAGCTGAATTATTTCACAAGCATTGGGACAACCACTGCACTCGAAACTTTTGACCTTATAGTCTTGAAAAGCAACATCCATTCCCAAAAAATTTGTGGTTTTCTTGCGCGAGACTATGTGGTTAAAAGCTAAAATTGCAGCTCCAACAGCACCCATAACATCGTAATTTTCTGGAACAAATATTTCACTTTGAAGCTGTTCTTCAAAGGCTCTCCTTATCCCAATATTTGCTGCAACACCGCCCTGAAACAGTATTAAGGGGCGAATATCTTTGCCTTTAGCCACATTAGATAGGTAATTTCTAACAAGGGCTTCACACAAGCCTTTTAATATGTCTTCAATTGCATAACCCATTTGCTGTTTATGTATCATATCAGATTCAGCAAAAACTGCACAGCGACCTGCTATTCTAGTAGGATTATTGGACTTTAAGGCAATTTCTCCGAATTTATCAATTGGTATGCCTAATCTCTGAGCCTGTCTGTCCAAAAAGGAGCCAGTACCTGCAGCACATACTGTGTTCATAGCAAAATCCACAACGGTTTTATTTCTGATAATTATTATTTTGGAATCCTGACCTCCTATTTCTAAAATAGTCTGCGTTTCGGGGTAATATTCAAGAGCGGCAGCAGCATGTGCAGTTATTTCATTTTTTGTAATATCAGCTCCTACTAATATAGAAGCCAATTGTCTTCCGCTACCTGTTGTTCCCACAGCAAATATCTCTAAATTTTTAAACTCATCTTGCAAAATCCCTAAACCCCTTTTTATAGCTCCTATGGGATTTCCTGATGTGCTTAAGTAAAGCTTTTTTACAAGGCGCTTTTTGTCATCAAGTAGGACCAAGTTTGTGCTTACTGACCCTACATCAATTCCCAGACAACACTGCAATATTCTTTACCTCCTTGCTATGGCAAATCATATCTATAAATGCCTCTAACCTAGTCCTAAAACCAGCCTCGGCAGAATGTTCGTCTAAAACTATTGTCATTACGGGAATTTTAAATTTTTGACTTACGCGAGGTATTGCACTTTTTGCTACGATTTCAGGCATACAAGTAAATGGCAATAGGTGAATAACGCCATCAAAACCCTTTTTTGAAAAATTAACGATCTGTGCTATAGACTCTTGACCATGGCCGCCCACAAAACAATTAATGTAGGGCTCTGCCAATTTAAGAATACTTTTATAGTCTTTTGGTTTTAAAAAGGAGGGCAGAAGGTTTTCGCGAACCCAATCAGTAATATATATGTTTCTGTGAACCTCTACTCCCAGTTCTCCCAACTGTTTTTCAATGTTTAAATTTACAAAAGGCTCAAGCACCGTATAGATTTCTCCTACTATTCCCACTTTTACCGGAGTTTTATTTTTTAAAACGCGTATTTTTGAAAAAGCTTTAGAAATTTCTTCTTTTAATGTTTCTAGTTCAGTTTCATCTTTTACATCAAGTATTCGCTTTACGAGGGAATTATAAACCTTATCGGTCTGTCCCTTTTCTATTTCCCTAGGCCTTAGTTTAGACGACTGTTTTTCTATATTATCTAAAAGCAAGGCTTTTTTCCACGCAAAGCGCAAAGCTCTTACTAGATCTTTTATTGTTTTATTATTTTGGGTCGTAATCAGCTTAATTTTATTTATTAAATCTAAAAAATTACCCCGTGGAGGTTCTAAAATAATCATTTCAACATCATAACCTAAATCTCTTAAAATCTCCTTTTGTACTTCTCCATAATACCCAAACCTGCATGGGCCAACACCACCGGCCATTACAATAGTGTCTGCGCCTCTTTCAATGGCTTCAATAAAATTGCCAATATTTATCTTTAAAGGTAGGCATGCAAATTCCGGCGAGTTGGCAACACCTAATTCAAGAGTTTTTTTTGTACAGGGTGGTGGCAATATTACCTCACATCCTAAGCTTTCAAATAAAGTTTTTAGGGGTACGTATATATTACCCATATGTGGAAATGTTATCTTCAATGTGCTTCCTTCCCTCCAAAACATCTAAAAAAGCTTCAAGTCTTGTGTCAAAACCGGCCTCTCCGGCATGTTCATCTAAATTTAAATATAAAAAGGGAATCTTATATTCTAATTTAGCTCTTTTTTCTATTAGTTCCCCCACTAATGAATCAGGACCACAACCAAAGGATGCCACATGAATAATACCATCAACTTTTTTATGTTCTAAAAAATAGTAAGCAGTACCAGTGGTCTTTTTTCCCAATGTCCAAAAGAGGTCTTTCGATAATTTTTTATTGCCTTCTTTAATTTGGCTTTTTGTCACCATCTCACATGTTATCAGATCAATATTGTGTTTTCGCAATTTCCTAATAAGACCCATGCTGATATAATCATCGTATATATTATAATTATGTCCTAATAAAAGCACCTTTATATTATTCCTTCGCTTTTTAAAAGTTTGATTTTCAATAAAAGTTAGTCTTTTATCGATGATATCTTGCGGAGTTACAAATTTTTCAATCATTAACTTTTCAAACTGTCGCTGGGCTTTTATGGCTTTGAAATATGCAAATAGTATTCGAGTTTGATGTATATTTAAAATTTTACCTAAATTTAAAATGTGATCTAGTATATGATTTTTCCCCTTGTAAAGATTTAATTCTGTATCAACAATATGAGGAATGTTTGAGATGCTATTTCTTATCATGTCAGGTAGACCTAAAAACTTAGGACATATGTATTCCTTTGGCTCTATACTTATAATTCTTGGTATATAAATCATGTCTACTTTGCCTATTAAATCGGCAACATGGCCGTGAAATATTTTTATTGGCAAACATGCATCATCCACACAAAATTCAAGGCCCTGCTTAAGAATTTCTTTGTTTGTTGGAGATGAAAGAACTACTTCCAGACCCAATTGTTCAAAAAAGTTTTTCCAAAAAGGAAAATATTGATAATAAAATAGAGCCCTTGGTATACCAATGCGCAAAATGTTTTCCTCCTAACGTTTAGTTAATCAATTTATTTACTGCTTAATAAAGATATAATCAAAATGCGACACAAAGCCGTTTTTATCATTAACACAGGAAGAGGCCTTTTAAAATCCGCTATAGGATTTAACAGGTCAAGCCAAGGTATTTTTTCAGCCCTGTGAAGGCCGATGCCAAACAATAAAAGAAGAAAGGGACAAATTATCGTAATTAGATTGTTATTGAAAGAACCAGTGACAGTAGTAAAAATTCCTCCAGCAACAACTTCTGTTATGCTTGATTGTAAAGCCATAGAAATTAAAACTGTAAAAGCTGATTCAATAAAACTAAGTAACAGCACAATAAACCAATACCTTGGACTTACGATTATTACTGTTAAGAAAATACCAATTAAGTCGACAAACATGGTTATCTCCTACTTTGACTTAGGATTGAAAAGTAATGCCATCAAAAAACCAAAAACAATTGCTGCTGTTATACCTCCTGCAGCAGATCTTAGTGCCCCTGTAAATACTCCCAGTAGCCCATATTGGTCCACATCTTGAATAACTCCCGTTACAAGGTTGTGACCAAAACCTGTAATGGGTATGGTAGCTCCAGCCTTACCAATATCTACTAAAGGCTGATAAAGTCCTAATCCGCTAAGAACGGCTCCTAATGTTACGAAGAGGACAAGTATATGGGCTGGGAAGAGCTTTGTTGTATCCATCAGTATCTGACCTACTAAACAAATTAACCCTCCAACTATAAAAGCCATAACATAATCCATTTAGATTCTCCCTAAATCATAGATTTTCTATAGAAATAGCATGTGCTATACATGGTATGGTTTCTCCCTGTTGAGTACTGGTAGTGCTCATTAAGGCACCAGTAGCTACTAACAGAACCCTGTTGTATTTTCCATTAAGCATCTCTTTGTAAATATAACCACATGTGACAACAGCAGCGCACGCACAGCCGCTGGCTCCAGCATGAACATCTTGTTCTGGATAAAATATTAAAACACCGCAATCAGAATATTTATTTGATATATCATAACCTTTTTGCTTTAAGAGTTCTTCCGCAATATGCTTACCTATACTTCCTAAATCACCGGTTAAAATTAAATCATAATCATCAGGTGTTTTTCCTGTATCTTGAAAATGTCTTAAAATGGTATCAACAGCCGCAGGTGCCATAGCTGTTCCCATGTCATTTGGATCAGCCTCACCCATGTCAATAACCTTTCCTACAGTTGCAAAAGTAATTCTAGGATTTTGTATTTGCGACGATATAACCATTGCACCTGCCCCTGTGACTGTCCACTGTGAAGTTGGTTTTCTTTGATTTCCTAATTCTAATGGAAACCGAAATTGCCGTTCTGCAGTGCAAAAATGACTGGATACTGCAGCAACTAAATTTTCAGCAAAACCTCCATCAACAATCATAGAGCCTAGTAGGGCTCCCTGAGCTATTGTAGAGCATGCACCGTAAATTCCTAAAAAAGGCAAGCCAAGTTCCCGGGCTGCAAATCCTGCAGAGATTATCTGATTTAATAAATCGCCAGCAATAAGATACTCTATTTTATCTGTAGGTACTTTGCTGTTTTTTATTGCCATTTCAACTGCTTCTTTCAATATTTTTGTTTCTGCTTTTTCCCAACTCTTTTCTTGGTATATGCTATCTTTTAAAATTAGATCATAATATTCTTTAAAGCGACCTTGGCCTTCTTTAGGACCGACGATAGTGGCAGTTCCAATAATAGAAGGAGGATTTTCAAATTTTATTGTTTGACTGCCGAGTTTTTTCATTGATAGAAATCTTCCTCCCAAAAAAATAATTTAAGCTAAAACTTACATGTTTAATAAATAATATATTAGGCCTATTAAGGTTGCTGATGAAATACCATAGACAAGCACCGGCCCTGCTACGACAAACATTTTTGCCGCAACACCGAATACAAAACCTTCTCTTTTAAATTCCATGGCTGGTGAAACAATAGAATTGGCAAAGCCAGTTATTGGAACTATTGAACCTGCACCGGCATATTTTCCTATTTTATCGTAAACTCCAATTCCCGTTAAAAATGACCCTAAAAATACCATAATAATTGCAGTTGGCCCGCCAGCCTGACCAGGAGTTAAGCCGCGGGAAACAAAAAAATTCAGGATAATCTGGCCGATTGTGCAGATAATACCGCCTACTATAAAAGCCATAATCATGTTTTTTAAAAGAGGGGGCTTTGGCTTTTTATTTTTTGCAAATCTCTTATAATCTTGTTGTTCCTTTGTCAAAACAGGCATAGTATCACCTTATTTTTATCATGTTCAGCTTAAAAACGAGCACCATCAGTGCCCGTTTTACTAGCTTGTACCATCTACTTTGAAAGCTATCTTTACATTTGCCTTATACTCCACAATATTGCCATCCTTGACGTTTGCTGTATTATTTAAAACTTCTACACCCGTAATATTTCTGATTGTCTTACTTGCATCTTTTACGGCATTTTGCACTGCTTCTTGCCAACTGTTTTTAGATTCACCTACCAATTCTATAACCTTTACGGTCATATAGTGTCCCCCCATTTTAAATGATTATTAATTATTTTACCCAATAGCAGAACATTTATTCTTTTGCAAAAATACTAGTTTCGCGCTTTTTGGTGTTCTATTATCATAGTAGCTTTTATAAATAAATGCTCCAGCAGTTAGAAATAAAAGCAAAGCAATAAATATGATTAATTTTCTTTTAAAAAAAATCATCAGGATTACCTCCCAATGTATATTATTGTGTTTTTAAACCACATTTATGCGAACCAAAAATAAAAAAAGCCTAATTCTTTAGGCTTGAGACAGTAACTCTTTTACTTTGGCAAGTATTTTTCTTTCCAATCGCGATACCTGCACTTGAGTCATATTTAAAATTTTAGCAACTTCAGTCTGCGTCATATCTTTAAAATATCTAAGCACGATAATCTGACGCTCACTTTTATCAAGCTTTGATAAGGCCTCTTTCAAGGCTATTTTATCAAATAAAATATTTTGCCGATGTTCATTTTCATCAATTTGATCAATTAAATAAATAGGTGAACCGTCATCCTGGTACATCACTTCATTTAACGAAACCGGAGATTGAGATGCTTCCATAGCCATTACCAGATCTTCTACCGGGACACCCATTTCATCGGAAAGCTCATTTATTGTGGGTTCTCTATCCAACGCATTTGTAAGCTCTTCTTGTGTTTTTTGAATTTTTGAGGCTAACTCCTTTAAGGAGCGAGCTACTCTTATGGGTGCATCATCACGTATGTACCTGCGGATTTCACCCATAATCATGGGCACAGCATAAGTTGAAAATTTAACATCATATGAGAAATCAAATTTTTCAATGGCCTTAAGCAGGCCGATACTGCCTATTTGAAATAAATCCTCTAACTCATAACCTCTGTTACTGAATCTTTTTACTATACTCCAAACTAAACCCAGGTTAAGGGACACAAGCTTATCTTTTGCCTCTTTGTCACCTCTCTTTGCCTTTCTTAAAAGATCTATATGGTTTTCAAAGCTCATGTAGTCTGCCTCACTGTGCCTTTATTGATGTTTTTTACCATTGTAACAACTGTTCCCTCACCCGGAGTTGAATCAACCTTTAGTTCATCCATGAAATCTTCCATTATAGTAAAACCCATTCCAGATCTTTCTAATTCCGGTTTTGAAGTCCATAACGGTTGACGTGCTTTTTCTATATCTTCAATGCCTTTTCCCCAATCCTGAATCGTTATGACAACTTTATCTTCATACAATTTTGAGCTGATTCTTATAATACCAACAGTATTTTCATAGCCGTGAATTATGGCATTGGTTACAGCTTCGGAAACCGCAGTTTTTATATCAGCTAGTTCATCTAAGGTTGGATCTAATTGTGAGGCAAATGCAGCCACTACAACACGGGCAAAAGATTCATTTTCTGATTTGCTTACAAAATCCAGTTGCATTTCATTTAAAACCGTCACAAAATCACCCTTTCATAATTTATCTATGGCTTCTTTTTCGTCGTTAAAATTGCTAATAAGACTAAACAGACCGGACATTTGAAAAATCCGTTCTATTTTTGGCGCGAGATTTACAACACCTATTTTCCCACCGACATTTTGAAGTTTCTTATATCGACCAATAATCATACCAACACCGGAGCTGTCCATAAATGAAACATCTTTAAAATTAAACAATATTTTTTTAACTCTATGTTTTTCTATGTAATTATCAATCTCTTCTCTTAATATAAGCGATGCGTGATGGTCAATTTCCCCTTTTAAATTGACCTTTATCATATCATGATCTAATTTAATAATTACCACATCCATATTCCACCCCCCTTATCTATTACAATTAATTCGATGGATATGATAAATTTCCTTCTATAGATTCCATATATTTACATATCTCCTTAACAACACAAAAAGACTTCCAAATTAGGAAGCCTTTTATGCATAAAATCAGCATGTATTTGATATTTAAATAGAAGCCTCATTAATTTAGCCATTTACTAAATATCCTTTTTAGCAGTTCTATGAAACCTGCTTTTTTTACATCTTCAGATACAACTAAGTTTATTTGTTTAACAGTTTTTCCATTTTGCTCGACAGTAAGTGTACCCACTTCCTGGTTTTTGCTCAAAGGTGCGGATAATTTTTCAGGAATATCAATCTTAGTGTTAATTTGGTCCTGCTTGCCTTTTTCTATTAAGATGCTTACATCTTCAGGCACAATGACATTTACTTCATTAATATGACCTTTTTCTACGGGAATAGTTTTTTGCACCATACCTTTTTCGACTACTTTAATTGAATCGTAATGTCCAAATCCGTAGTCTAGTAATTTTACGGTATCTTCAAATCTTTGATTGCTATTTTGTGCATTTAAAACCACTGAGATTAAACGAAAGTCCCCTCGTTTTGCCGTACCGGCAAAACAATGTCCAGCTTTATTGTGGAACCCGGTTTTTAAACCGTCTAAACCTTCATATTTGCCCAAGAGTTTATTAGTATTGGCCAGCATAGTGGCCTCTCGTTTTTTATCTGTATGTTCTAGATAATCCATCCATATAGTTGACCATTTAAAAAAGATGGGATATTTGACCAATTCCCTAGACATTAATGCAATATCATAGGCTGTAGTGTAGTGATCTGGATCTGACAATCCGTGGGGATTTGTAAAATGGGTATTTTTCATTCCCAACTCCTTTGCTTTGTCATTCATTAACTTAACAAAGCCTTCAACGCTGCCGCCTATATATTCTGCTACAGCCATAGATGCGTCATTAGCTGACGAAATAACAATACATTTTAAAAGTGTTTCAAGGGTTTGTTCCTCTCCAGGGCCCAAAAATACCTGACTGCCTCCAGTTTTCCATGCCCGTTCACTGACTCTCACAATATCCGAAAGATTAACCTTGCCAGATTCAACAGATTCTAGAGCTATAATCAGTGTCATAATCTTTGTGATGCTTGCAGGTTCCATTTTTTCATGGGCATTTTTTTCAAAAAGAATTGTACCTGTCCCTGCATCCATTAAAATAGCAGAAGGTGCATTTATATCTATTTGAGGCTCAGCAACAGCAGAGTTTGTTATAACCAACATAAGAAGAGAAATCAGCATAAGATACACTAGCTTTTTTTTGTGACTAATCATTGATTTTTCCTCCCTTCTTATGTTAGTTTTCCATATGTAATAAATGTTATGCACCACTATGCTCTGGGATGGGTTTTATCATATACTTGTTTAATTCTGTTTTGCGTCAAATGAGTATATCTCTGTGTTGTAGAGATATCTGCGTGACCTAGCATTTCCTGTACGGCCCTTAAATCAGCGCCATTTTCCAGAAGATGTGTAGCAAAGGAGTGCCTAAGAGTATGTGGAGTAATCTTCTTATAAATACCCGCTTGTTTAGAATATTTTTTTATTATTTTCCAAAAACCTTGCCTAGTCATAGGGTTACCTTGTCTATTGAAAAAAAGTTTTTTACTCTCTTTTCCATTTAACAGTTGTTTTCTGACACTGGAAAGGTACTCTTTCAAGTACTCTAAAGCAATTGAGCCAACAGGGATAATTCGCTCTTTAGAGCCTTTACCCATACAACGCAGAAAACCTGTTTCTAAATTTACATCTTCAACAGATAAAGAGATTAGCTCAGATACTCTCATTCCGGTAGCATACAGTAATTCAAGCATGCTCTTATCTCTTAGACCTAGGGGAGTTGTTATATCTGGTTGTGATAACAGTTTTTCAACCTCTTCTGTATTTAAGACTTTCGGCAATCTTTGTTCAAGTTTCGGAGTGTCTAAATCAATAGTTGGATCTTCCGATATTACATGCTCTCTAAATAAAAATTGGTAGAAAGACCTTAAAGCAGCACAAGTTCTAGATATGCTGCTGCTGGCCTTCCCGCTTTTTTGCATCTGAAGCAGGTAAGCAACTATTATTGCCCTATTTGAACTGTTTATATCTATAATATTTTTTTTCCGTAGATAATATATGTAGCTTTTCAGATCGCGTTTATAAGCTTCTATAGTATTTTTTGCCAGCCCTCTCTCTACTGATAAATATTCTAGAAAGCTGTCTAAAAGGCCGTTCATAGTGTTCATCTCCTAAAAACAAACTGCATCTTTCTGTAACTCTGTAAATTTGATTTTAAAAGACTGCTTCAAAGGCTAAAATAGTTTGAAAACAACCTAATAAATAAAGGTGAAATATATCCTTCAATTAATCCGGATATTACAAGCAAAAAACAGAAAATAAGATTAAGCAGCATATATCCGCTTACCATTTGTGTATAGTTTTCATGGTAATTTTTCATTCTGTTTTTAATAACTGTAGTGGCAAAAGTTAATGCGGTAACTCCAATTGAAATTATGCTGGGTAGTATGATTAAATTTTGCGGCAAAATGGAAAGTATCGCTAAAATTAAACCTTTTGTCCCCAAATCTTCTATTAAAAAACCAACTGTAAATCCCAAAACAAATCCCCTAAATAAAATAATACCTAGGATAAATGGGATACCTATTACTGAAAGGCCAAGTATAATCAACAAGACAGCAGTTTTAATATTGTTAGATATAGATAAGTAAAAGATGGAGGAGTGATCAACAGAAATATTTTTGACATTGGCCAAAAAACCGTTTATAAAACTTTGGATATTTTCCAATTGCATATCTGAAATCAAATTTACAGTAATGCTGCCGATGACAATACCTATGATTAAAATAGTACTTAAAAAAATATACTGAATTATATTTTTCCTAAAGTAATCTATCATTATTTTGGGAAAATAATTCATGTAATAGTCCACCTTCCGTACATTTTCATAGAAAATATTATGCCGGAAGGGACGGGATTATACATTTTAATCCAAAACCTTGCCGTAAATACCTCCGCCACCTGCTTGCAAATTCAGTTTTCCTTCCCGGGCAAGCATTATATTTATAGCTATGTGCTCTCCAACAACCTCAATCAATTGGTCTCTATTAGCATTATGGATTACATTCATTTCAGTTCCAAAATGTAAAATAAGCTTCTCAATAGTTTTCTTCCCTATTCCGGGAATAAACTCCAGTGGCACCTGATAATGGTAAATTGGCCTGTTTTCAGGATGAATAGGAGCATTATAATCTGCAATAACAGCTATTCTGTCAAATACTCCGAGTGTCACTGATTCATTATCACATTTGGGACATTTTACTACAGGAAAGTTTTCATGTGCAACATAGTTGCATGTGGGACAAAATGTCCTGTGATATTTGCCGAGTTTTGGATCTAAACCATAATTAGAAACGATATAGTTATTATCAAGTCCTTTTAATGCTGAAATAATATTCTCAAAGTCAGGAAATTGCAAATTCATTTTATTGTATTCCCGGGCAATTTTCTCTAGTGAATGAGCATCTGAGTTGGTTAAATATGATCTTGTTGCAAGCTCGCTTATGGTATCGGCAAAATCAGTATCTGCACTGAGTCCCAATTCAACTGATATAACATTGTCTAACTCATCTTCAAAAGCATGGGATAGTCTATCATAGCAGCTTCCGTAAAAACTTTTAAAGGGTGTAAACACATGGGCTGGAATCAGCACCCCTCCAAGGCTTTGTACGATTTTAATTAAATCTTTTGCACAAAGGCGCGCTTTTTGCGAACTCAAGTAAATATTAGTTATATATCCGGCCATAATTGATGAAAAATCTTTAATTTGTTCATAAAATGGAAAAAATGCTATGCTATGAGCAACTCCCTTTGGCTCTGTAGTTTCAATTTCAGCTCCAAAAACTATAGTGAGTTTATCTTCGTATCTGGCCCCACCGCCGGGCATGGGAATAAGCTTTTCATTATTTAATTGTTCTTGTATTTCTTCAAGAACTAGCGGTGATGCACAATCAACTATGCCTACAATATCTATACCTTTTTTGTTAATGCAATAGTCATATATATTATCAAGAGTTAAACTTCTTGAAGCAGTAATCTTAACAGGCTGGTTTTTAGCTTGACCTATATGAACGTGTAAATCGGCAAAATATTCCATCATAAACCACCTTTAATTTGAAAAGATGCTAAGAGTAATCCAGTGATAGTTTTACTATCTATTATCTCACCGCTTTTAATTTTATCAAGGACTTCTTTAAACGGCACCTTTTCAGCCTGCAGGTATTCATCAAAATCAGCATCTTTAGCCTTTCTAATTAATTTCTTGCCTAAAAACAAGTGTATAATTTCATTGGAAAAGCCGGGTGAAGTATAAAAACTTGTCAAGTATTCCAGTTCGTTTGGATAGTAACCTGTTTCTTCCATTAATTCGCGTTTTACACATGTTTCTTTAGATTCCCCTTTTTCCAGTTTTCCTGCGGGTATTTCAAGCAATTCCCTTTCTACAGCTTTTCTGTACTGTCTTACCAGTAATACTTCATCATTACCAGTAATAGCAACTACAGCAACAGCCCCCGGATGTTCCACAATCTCTCTTGTAGATTTTCTTCCGTTTGGCAACAACACTTCATCCACCCGGAGTTTTAACAAATGCCCAGAAAATATTTGCTTAGAGCTGATTGTAGATTCATAAAATTCCATTTTTACTCCAACTCCTGATTAACATAATTTTTTCTCACATACATATAATATTGTAAGACAAGTTAAAGGAGAGGTAAAGATGGAATATATCGTAACCAAAGATAAGCTCTATGTTATCGGCAAAACTTTGGAAATAAAGGAGTTTTTTAAAGAAAAAACTAAATTACACAGAACCCTTAAGGATTTTATTATTTCAGAAATGCAATCGCATGAAGCATTAATAAAAAGAAAAACACCTTGATTCACTTTGAAGTTGAATCAGGGTGTTTATAACATTGAAATATAATTATTACATTATCCTACTTTTAGCTGCATTCTTAATTTATCCGAAATCATAGCAATGAATTCTGAATTTGTAGGCTTCCCCCTGTCCTTTGTAGTAGTATATCCGAAGAGGCTGTTAAGAGTTTCCACACATCCTCTGCTCCATGCCACTTCTATGGCATGTCTTATGGCTCTTTCAACCCGGCTAGGTGTTGTATTGTATTTACTTGCAATACTCGGGTATAATTCTTTGGTAACTGCGGAGAGCAGTTCTACATTGTTTATTACCATGTATATTGCCTCACGAATGTAAAAGTAGCCCTTTATATGAGCTGGAATGCCAATTTCATGAATAATGTTAGTTATTTGTGCTTCCAGATTATTTTTTTTGTCTGCGAGAACACTATCCTTTTTCAATGTTGGTTGCATAAAATCGGCATTTATGTCAACCATCTGCCTGACACGATCAACCAATATATTTAAATCAAAGGGTTTTACAATATAATAATCTGCACCTAGGGTGATTGCTTTTTGGGTGATCTTGTCCTGTCCTACCGCAGAAAGAACTATGATTTTTGGCCTTTTAGATTTATTTGACAGCCGCTCTATAACGCCTAAGCCGTCAAGGTTTGGCATAATCAAATCTAATATTAAAACTTCTGGTTCTAATTGATCAATTTTCTCTAAAGCTTCTAATCCATCGTGAGCTATACCAACTACCTCAATGCCCTGTTGATTTTCAAAAAACTCCACCACTAAATTACAAAACTCTTTGTTGTCGTCAACAATTAACAATTTTATTTTTTGCCCTTCTAACATAAAAGACCCCCCTTAAATAAATATTGCCAACAAATGAATAATTCGACAAACTCTGGAATTTTCCTCCTTCTATAACAAAAATTGTTTTTTATTTATATTTTTTCACGGCTATTTACGCTATTTATTTCATTTAGCATCCATTCTAAAAAAATACCATATCCTTTTGTAGGATCATTTACAAAAACATGGGTTACAGCCCCAACTATATATCCGTTTTGAATTATGGGACTTCCACTCATACCTTGTATAATGCCACCGGTTTTTGCAATAAGTTCTTCATCGGTTATTTTAATTATCATTCCTTTATCATTTGGATAAGATTGCCTTATAATCTTTTGTATTTCAATATCAAATTCCTGTATTTTTTCGTCTTCAATTACCGTAAGAATCTTTGCCTTACCTTCTTGCACTTGGTTTATGGTAGCAACAGGAAGTAAGTCGTAATATGGATTTTTAAAGGAGTTATAAGCCTGTCCAAAAATACCAAAAGGCGTATTTGCAACTATATTGCCTATAATCTCGTCCTCATTGACAAAAACTCCTCGCTTTTCACCTGGCTGGTTCTTTTTGCCTGGCGTTATTGACGAAACCCTTGCCCGTATTATTTCACCTTCACCTACTTCTATTATTTTTCCTGTATCAGCATCAGCGATTATATGACCTAATGCACCATAAAAATTAGTTTTTGGATCATAAAAGGTCAACGTGCCAACTCCTGCGGTTATATCTCTGACCCATAGTCCAATCTGATAATAGCCTAAATTGTTTTTCACGGGATCTAATTTTATATTTAATATTTCTCCATTTCTTTTGACAACAAGGTCTACGGTTTTCTGCTTATCTATTATTCTTGACAGATCTTCAGCCTGGTGGATCTTTTGATTATTTATCATTACGATTGTATCGCCAACTTGTATGCCTGCATCTCTAGCCGGCTGATGTGTCTTACCATTTTCATCAATTACAGACGCCAAGCCCACTACTATTACTCCATTGGGCCGAAGTTTTACCCCGACGGAATGTCCACCAGGAACAACGCGGGTTTCAGGTAATACGTGAACCTTTAACCTTTTTACTGGAATCAAGCCTAAAAATCTAAATTCTAAATCATATGTTCCCAGATTAGAAGATTTTAAAACCAGAGGCTCGTTTAAACTTATTGTAAGTCTATCGTTTATATAATTACCATTTATAAAAAATGGGGATTTGCATAACAATTGCAAAGTCATTGGAACTTTTATTTCCAGTGTTTGTTCTTTTCCTTCGATTATTTTTATTTCTTCTGGCAAGTCACTAATAAAAATATTTAGAACGGATGTAATTACAATTATTATTAATAAAAAAAACTTTATTAATTTATTTAATCTGTTTCTTTGCAAAGCTTTCACTCCCCACTTTAAAATCCGTAAAATAACATAATAAAAAAATAACCTTCCTACGGATAATAAGATAACCTTAACAAAATCTTTTTATACGAAACTATGGGGAGTCAATTTTTGCAAAACAAAAAGCCTCACAACTATTGTAAGGCTTAATAAATAAAAAATAGAGTTTGACGCACTTAACCTTTTTTTAATTTTTTTGCCATGTTTAGCATTTCCTGAGCATGAGTTATGGTGTTTTTTGTAATTTCTGCACCACCAAGCATTCTTGCAAGTTCATTTATTCTATCTTCACCTTCAATGCAGTATACTTTTGTTGATGTATGTTCACCTTTGCTTTCTTTTTTTATTAAATAATGGTAATCTCCAATGCTTGCAATTTGCGGCGAATGTGTTACGCACAATATTTGATGATTCCTTGCAATTTTTGAAAGCTTTTCACCTACAGCCTGCGCTGTTCTGCCTCCAATACCCGTATCTATCTCATCAAAAATTAAACATGAAATGTTATCAACTTTAGCTATAATACTTTTTAATGCTAACATTATGCGTGAAGACTCGCCGCCTGAAATAATTTTCGCCAAAGGCTTTAATGGTTCTCCTGGGTTTGTTGATATTAAAAATTCTACTTCATCTATGCCGTTTTCTGTTACTGATACCTTTTCTCCATTCAAATCAATTCCATTTGGGCTATTCTTTACTCTAATGTCTACTTTGAATTTTACGTTTTTCATGGCTAAGTCTTTTAATTCTTTAGCAATACTTTCTTCTAAATGATTTGCTACCCTCTGTCTTTTTTTATGTAACTCATTAGCACTTTTGCCAAGTTCTGATTCTATGTTGTAAAGCATTGTTTTTAATTCATCGATTTCTTCAGTTACATTAAAAGCATTGTCTAATTCAGCAGCAATTTGAGCTTTGTAATCTATAAGTTCTGGTAAACTTTTGTTGTATTTTGACTTAAGTCTATCGAGCAGCTCTAACCTTTTATTTAATAAATCGAGCTTTGATCCATCAAAATCTATTGAATCTCTAAGGTTGCGCAAACTCGATGATATGTCTTCTAATTCATATAAAATATTTTTTAGAGATTCAGTAATACTTTCTACCGGGGCATAAATTCCGACTATCTTTTCTAAACTATCGATAATCTTACTAAGTCCGTCAATTACAGATAGATCTTCAAAACCTTGATATAAAGCATTGTATGCGAATTCTAAAGCGCCATAAATCTTCTCAGCATTTTCCAAAATTTTTTTATCCTCTTGTAAAGAGATGTCTTCATCAGGTTTTAGTTGAGCTTTTTCTAATTCGTCAAGCTCGTATCTTAACCTATCCTGTTCTCTGCTAAACTCTAAATGTCTTTTTTCCAACTCGTTAATTTGTTTTTGGATCTGACAATATTTTTTGTAAAGCCTATTAACTTCAGCCTTGCATTTGGATATATCTTCATCCCCTAGTAGGTCTAAAATTCTCATATGATTTTTGCTATCGAGCAAAGATTGATGCTCATGTTGACCATGTATATCAACAATTAACTTACCTACACGTTTAAGTGCAGAAACTGGGACCATTTTGCCATTTAATCTGGAAATACTTCTCCCTTGGGCATTTATTTCTCTAGTTATAATAAGTGTGTTATCTTCCGGTTCTATACCGTATTCTTTTAAAATTTCATCGACGGCATCATCTTCATATTCAAATACTGCTTCAACACTGGCATTTTGTTTTCCTGTGCGGATAAAATCAGTATAAGCCCTTTCCCCGATTATAAGATTAATTGCATCAATAATAATTGATTTACCTGCTCCGGTTTCGCCGGTTAGAATGTTTAACCCTGGTCCAAAGGAAATAGATACATTGTCAATTAGAGCATAATCCTTAATGCAGAGGTTAAGGAGCATTTAATTTGCCTCCTTATCTCAAAATTTCTTCAAACCTCTCCAAAATATCTTTGACTACTTTTTTTGACTCAGCGACAACTAAAATCGTATTATCGCCAGCAATAGTGCCTAATATTTCGTTCCAATTAAGACTGTCAATTGCCTCAGCTACGGCTGAAGCTGTTCCTGAAGACGTTTTTATTACAATAAGATTTTCTGATGAAGCAAAGCTTAGAATGGATTCTTTAAAAATTCTTAGCAATCTATCTGAAGATAGTGAAGTTCGCTCAGGTTCAGCATAACAATATTTTTGATTGTCCCGTAAAACCTTAATGAGCCTTAGTTCTTTTATATCTCTAGACACTGTAGCTTGTGTTACATTAAAACCCGCTTTTCTTAATTCCTCTGCTAACTCTTCCTGAGTTTCTACAGGTTTTTCTCGTATTATTTCACGAATCTTAATATGTCTCTTTTGTTTCATAACATATCCCCCCGTGTCTTTTTAGGGTCTGTTTATTCACTTAATTTTTTTCGAAGCACGTCATAAAAACTTCTTTTTTTAATGCGTATTAATTGGGTTGTAAAAGAAGATTTATTAACTATAATTGTATCTTCAGGCAACAACTTGTAACCTTGCTGACCATCTACTGTCAGCATAACTTCATTATGATCTGCCAGCACTTTTACTTTAATTACATCATCTTTATATAAAATAATCGAACGGCTTTGAAGTGTATGAGGGCAAATTGGAGTTAGCAGCAAAAGGTCCATATCTGGTTTTATTATAGGGCCTCCAGCCGATAAAGAATAAGCGGTAGAACCAGTAGGAGTGGAAATAATTAGACCATCAGCCGGATAAGTATCCACATAAGCCTCATTAGCATAAGTCTTAAGGCGTATGAGCCTTGCAAAAGGCCCCTTAGTTATGACCACATCGTTAAGAGCCAACAATTCTTTTAAAACTTGCTTATCGCGGACAACTTTAGCTTCTAACATCATTCGGACGTCAATATGGTATTCCTTTCTATTAAAGCGCTCCAAATCAGTATATAAATCCGAAAGTTCAATTTCGGTTAAAAAACCCACATGTCCCATATTTATCCCCAGAATAGGTATATTGTATGGAGCAATTTGCCTCGCTACACCCAAAAGGGTGCCATCACCGCCTAATGTAACAGCTAAATCTATGTTGCTTATAAGCTCATCTGAATCGGTTGAGAGTTGCGGCATATTGAGGACTTGAGCAACTTCTTTAGAAAGTTTCACAGAGTAACCTTTGGCCATAAACCAACTAACTAAACCCTTAGTTACTTTCATTACTTTTTTTTTGTGTAAATTAGGAAAAATGCCTACTGTAAGCATTCTATCCTCCTCTAGTTAAAAATCCGACAATAAACCCTATGATTAGTAGGACTGAAGTCGAGATAATGCGATGAAAGTATTCCGATTTATCATGATTTAAAATGGAATACTCTACAGTTCTTAACTTTTGTTTTTCCATATCAACTAAAATGAGTCCACTTGGCCGGTACACCATGTAGTATTCCAACAATTGTCTACGCGTATCAGTGTATCTAGGAGATGTCACTTTATCGCCGCTTTTTACTTCGGCAATATAAATTTTGTTGCCCTTCTTTACTATCATATCTGCTTTAACTGTTACTTTATGAGGTTTGTCGTCAACATATAATGTATATGCACACTTTTTTTGCAAGTCTAATATCTCAAATCCGTACTTTTTCATTAACTTTATAGCTTCATACTCACTTTTTTTGGCTTTTTGGAGCCTCTTTTTCAGTTTCCACTTTTGTATATATTTGATAAGGACAATTGTTAAAAAAATCCCTATTAATGCACCAAAAATTATATAAGACAAAATATCCATTTTCAAACCTTTCTTAAATACTGTAATAACACTTTACCATAACTATACTACATTTCTACAAAAAAAGAAAAATTCCTTTAAAGCAGTTCAAAGTGTGATTCTTCAACTACCTTTTCTACATCTATAAAGTCATCAGTTAAGCTTTTTTTAAAATGAGCAAGATATTCTATATTACCTTTAGGGCCTTTAATGGGAGAAAATGTCAGGTTACATATATAAAAATAATGTTCTCTAGCATCATCTATTACCTTTTTAATTGCTTTTACATGTAAATCAAAATCTTTAACAACTCCTCTTTTGCCTACATCACTTTTACCTACTTCAAATTGAGGTTTTATCAGTGTAATCAAATCTCCATTTTCTTTAAGTAATACATAAAAGGGCTCAAAAACTTTAGTCAAAGATATAAAAGACAAGTCAGCAGTAATAATATCAACTTGCTCTCCTATATCTTCCAACCTTAAGTACCTAACGTTTGTTCTTTCCATGACTACAACCCTTGTATCTTCTCTAAGGGTGTACGATAACTGGCCATATCCAACATCCACAGCATACACCTTTTTTGCCCCTCTTTGTAGCATACAATCAGTAAAACCACCTGTAGATGCACCTGCATCCAGGGCAATTTTATCTTTAACTTCCACATTAAATACATCAAGAGCCTTTTCTAACTTAAGGCCTCCCCTGCTGACATAAGGAATAGACTTGTTTTTAAATACTATAGTGCTATTAACATCAACAAGTGTTCCTGGCTTGTCAATGATTTTATCATTAACCAATACGTTGCCACACATTATCTCTGCCTTGGCTTTCTCTCTACTGTTTATTATACCTTTGTTAACCAATAAAACATCTAATCTTTGTTTGCTATTACTCATTCTTTTTCTCTCCTGCCATTTTTTCTGTTATTTGTGTTATCAGGTAATAAATTTATTCCAATATTATTTTTTAATTTATGTAAAATTAATCCAACACTGTATACGACCGTTTTTGAATTTTTTATTGCAATACCTTTGCCTAATGCCTTACCCCCAATAGTTAGAGTTGAAATAATTCCAGTTAATATTATGCTAATAAGTACCTCGTTTTTGACGTAACCACTAGCAGTAATTTTAAGCACGATTGCAGCACCGGCGGCACCGCTGATTATACCACATATATCTCCTATGACATCATTGCAAAAATTCGAGACAATGTCTGCATTTCTAACAAGTCTTACCGCTTCTTTGCCTCCAGGAACTTTATCTGCCGCCATAGCGTGAAAGGGTGCCTCATTCGATGAAGTAACAGCTATTCCTATAATGTCAAAAAAAATACCTATTATGATTATGACAAGTAAAATAAAGAATGAAGTTAAAAAATTTACTTTATCTAGCAAGAATTCAGAGATAGTACTAAAAAAAACGGAAAGTCCAAAAGCTAAAATAAAAACTTTATAAATCCAATTAGCTTTTGAACTTCCGTTATTCTTTTTAACAGACTTTTTCTTTTTTGAATCTATATCCAACAAAATACCTCCACTTTTCAACCAAACAGGTGGTAATGGATAGGGTTAATTTTGTGGCTTAGGTCTAGCAGGATTTCCCTAGCAGACATCTATTCGTTGCCGAACAGACGGTTCCCCTTTAATTCCGCTACTGTTATGTCGCCAATAACAGGGCTAGATTACCACTTAGTCCACACTGTAAT
>ENA-OWPA01000432-OWPA01000432.1-bioreactor-metagenome-genome-assembly--contig:-NODE-432-length-58492-cov-17.236206_pt1 | contig 58492 bp, 52 predicted proteins | sample MGYA00238139_ERZ651803 | MGnify/ENA primary metagenome ERZ651803 (study PRJEB26909, sample SAMN07631231) | bioreactor metagenome | isolation source: Switchgrass digestor | place: USA: Dartmouth...
ATACATGATTTCTCACTATGGTTGTTAATTTTTTTACTACATTTTACCTGTTGCATTTAATTTTACAATTAACCATATTATTTCTATTTTGTAATATACTTATATTGAAATGTTGGAACATCGTCTTTAATTGTAACTTCTAAATATTTAGATTCTGCTGCGGAATCAGGATTTATCGTATTGAGGTTTATTGGGCTCAGACTGGCGTATCTTATACCGTTTTCCATATAGCTTTCATTGGAGGATCCGTTATAAAACAGCCATACATTGCATCCAGTCTTTTCTTTATGTTCTCTCAGCACCTTAATAAATAAGTCTGCTTCCAAATTATCCTTAAAGTTTTTAGGAGAATCTTTCATTATAATAAACAGGTTTTTTCCGTTGAAACTATTGAGCTGATTTAAGAACCATTGCCATTGCCCGGAAGCACTGGTGCGCAAGCTTTTGTCGGAAGTATTTAGCTGAATGATTCTTAAGCTGTCTTTGTCAATACTTCTATACTGGGAATCAAAGGTTAATATTTGCTTGTCGAATGTGCTTGTGAAAGATTTACTTACAGTTCCTAAAGATACTAAAGTATCGATATCGGAACCGGATTTCTCGGACAATCTGATTTGAAGAATTTTACCGAGCAGGTTTTTAGGTTCTCCTTCCAAATTAAAAATATTAAATTTATAAGCCTTATTCGCATCCGTTAGCTCTACTTGTTTATTTGCCTCGTCCGAAGCAACAATATCCTCCGGCATAGTGGCACTGGTTTCCGGATAATTTGTGTAAGTGAAGGTTAAATTATCCATATAAATATCTCCTGCTTCAGGAACTGGATTAACCTGTACCGTATAAATTCTTGTCAGTTGAGCCGGAAGGCTGATGTTGTAAAGAGGAGTTTCTAAATAATTCCAACCAGTCCAGTTCATATTTTGGATTAAATCCAGCATTTGCTTTTGGCCATTGGCATCATATAATTCAATTCTGAGCCAATTACTGTTTTCCAGGGGATTGTATACCCATAAGCCTATTTTTATTACATTATTATCTATTTTCAAGCCGTTTTCGTTGAATACCAGATAAGCGGCCCTTGTACCTTCAAGGTTTGTAAAATCGAAGCTCAATCTTCCGGAACTTTTACCTTCTTTTCTTACCTTATTTGATATTTCATAATTCCCTGGCGTTTCGGGCGGATATGAAGTGAAACTTCCATTTGGAGATTCGAAGTTGTCAACTATAACAGGAACTGCTTCTCCTACCGAAACAGCACAGTAGGAATACAGTTCACCGTAATTGGCTTCGATTATTCCGGTACCTTTGTTTTTGGCAGTAAAAATGCCGTTGTTTATATCTCCTAAGTTGTTGTCCAGAGACCAGTTTATGTCTTTAGGATTGATAGTTGCAGTATAGCCATTTTGGTCAATGCCTTTTACGGTAAAGGAATAGGTATCTCCTTTTAACAGCTTTATGTTTTTAGTATTTAAAACAAGCTTAGCCGGATTATTTAAAACCCTGATTTTAATTGAGGATGTAAAATTGCCTATTTTTGCTGTAATAGTACCTTCTCCTTCACTGGTAGGATAGAAGGTATTGTTTTTAAAGGTTCCATCTACACCTTCAACGTTCCATTTAATGTTGGTTGTATCGATGTTAACAGGATTGAGATACTTGTCATAACCGATTACAGAAAATTCTCTGGATGTATTTACAAATATATTTGTGTCAACGGTATCAATAACAAAACCTTCAAGCGTACCTTTAGGGAGTACCGGAAGTATGCCGATGGCAGTGGATATTCTTCTGAGTGACCCATCGGAGGGTCTGTTGACAACATTTATATTGTTTTTATATGGCTCTTTAACTACCATTGTAGTGGAGCCACCTCCATCGAGGTTTAGAGCATTATAAGCGCCTAATTCTATCATTAGGTTGGCCAATTCAGTAAGGGTCATACCTATACTGGGATTTTGCCTTCCATCCACTGTAACCAGAATAAGTTCTTTACCGGAACGGGAACTGCCTACAGCAGTTCTTGGATTTCTTCCGTTTGTATCACTGGAAACATAAGAGAACTTGTCAGGAATACTTCCATCCTTTACTAATATGGCACTTCCTGTTACAGCCATTTCTATGTTATTCCAGTCAGGTGTGGTGGATATGGATAGATTTACAGGATCTCCTACGTTAAAGTTATTTAAAAGAAAATTGGCATTCTCACCATTGGCAACAACAACATATCCGTTTTCGGGAATTTCAACGGAGGGAAGTCCTTGACGAATTTCCACCACAGTGTTTTGGTCAACTAACATTTCAACAAGATAAGGATTTTCCGTTGAAGCACCTGGGGAGTATTGAGTCCACCTTCTGTCATATATGGCTATGGTATTGTAATTGTCAGTATTGGGTTTGTTGTATTTAAAAACAATAGCAGAAGCACCATTGGGTGCAATTATTTCCATATCGGTTTTCCAGAAATCAAACATGGCTTCATTGAGGTTGTTAATTGCAAAGGTGCCCATTGAGTCATTATATCTGTTATATTCCCTGTCGGCAGAAATAATTTTACCCGATTGCACTATAGGACCGTCCGGATATCCACCACCGGTCTCTTTCATCCAATTGAAAAAGCCTGCATTTATAGCAGCTAAAGCACCGCTTGACTCTGTAAGCGTTTTGACATTGGTAAGGTTTTGAACAGATTCATTATTTATCAATGTATCTACTCGAATATTTTCATTGTTGAGATCTACTCTCAAAACATTAATGGTAAGCCAGCCTTCTTCGGTAAATCTTAGTATTTTTTCATGGGTCACACCGGTCGTTATAACTTCTTTGGTAGTTATATCGTATATTATACTATTTGCATCCACAGTGTTGAAGGACATACAAAATAGAATTGCCAAAACAATTATCATTGAAAAATTTTTTCTTATGTACTTCATAAAATCTCCTCCGTTATGTATTTGGTTGCTAATTTGGGGGAAAATCCCCATCTCTTAAGAAATATTATATTTATTTACCAGTTATCTATTCCTAAACGCTTTATAGCTCCGAAAATATTGTTTTTTACAGTTCTATTATCCCTGTGTAAATCAGCCAAAAGGTCTTTGACATATTGCCTTTTTGTCTTGCCGTCTACATGGCAGGGACTGGGTACTACCGGAAGACCATTGGACTTTATATATTCTTTTATATGTTTTTCCTCAATATATATCATAGGGCGAATTAAGTACAACTCTTTCCGTTCCAAAAAAGTTACCGGTGAAAAGGTTTGGATTTTTCCGGCATATAATGTGCTGAGCAAAAAGGTCTCAATTACATCATCCCTATGGTGAGCTAAAGCTACTTTATTGCAGTTAAGTCTTTTGGCAACGTTGTGCAATGCCCCTCTTCTTAGGTTGGCACACAGTGAGCAGGGATTTTTTTCATTCCTTGCTTCGAAGACAATTTTTCCTATAACGGTTTCCTCAATAGTATAATTGACGTTAATTTTTTTGCAAAGTTCCACGACTGGGCTTAGATCAAATACACCGATGCCCATGGTCAGGGTTACAGCCTCAATGTCAAAATGAACGGGATAGAAACTCTGCAATTGCTTAAGCAATACCAAAAGGGTAATACTATCCTTTCCTCCGGATACACCTACAGCTATTCTATCGCCTTCTTGTATCATATTGTAATCTTCAATAGCTTTCCTGATTTGTCCCAATAACTTCTTAATTTTAAACACCTCTTACATAAAAAATATGAAAATTGAAATTATGTGGTTTACATAAAACAATGCAACTCTTCAGGATAATTATAAAATATCTTATATGCTGTATCAAGTTAACGTTGTGTTACAAATTTTGGCCATAAAAAAGAGTTGGGTGCAGTAGATAAAATAAAAAAAAGTGAGATAAAAAAAGAATAAATGACATAAACTAAAAAAATCATACAAAAATTGAGTTGCTTATATTCGTTGAATATAGTAAAATTTCTTTTGTCGTCGAAAACGGCGGGGTGTAGCGCAGCTGGTAGCGCGCTTGGTTTGGGACCAAGATGCCGGGGGTTCAAGTCCTCTCACCCCGACCACTAATTTAATCGATATAGTTAAATATCAAGAAGGGAAAACTCAGTTGTACTGAGTTTTTATTTTTTTGTAAAAGCAAATAGTTTCATCCTTATGCATTTTGCAATATTAAAAGCTTCGAAATAAGAACTTGTATCTTATTTCGAAGCTTTTTTATGAGTTGCTTTATAAAGCAAGATAGTCAAAGGTTAGTGAAGCTTTAGGCTTAATTGGCATCGATAGTAATTATTTATTTTGTTAAGCAATAAAGATTTTGAAAAGTAATAATTAAATAATTACCATCCCCAGCCACCGCCGCCGGGCCAACCTCCACCAGGGAAGCCTCCGTCACCGGGCCATCCGCCACCAGGGAATCCACCACCAGGCCAGCCACCGTCACCAGGCCATCCGCCGCCAGGGAATCCTCCACCAGGGAAGCCGCCGCCAGGCCAGCCACCACCTGTATTTAATGGCTTCCAACCTGATTGATCCAACCAAGCAGCTCTCTGTGTTAAGAAGTTCTTTAAAATTGTAATTTGTTCTTCCCAGGTTTGTGTAGTTTGGGTATTAAAGCCACCAACCATGCTTGTACCAAGAATATTCCACTTTTGGAAGTTCCTTTTCGCTGCATTGGATAGTGGTGAAGCCAGGGAATCTACCAAGGCAATTAACTGTGTGTCGGACAGTGGACCTTGACGCAGTTGTGACCAACGGGCACTTATTTTGCTTTGGAAACTTGGATCCTGCATAAGGGTGTAGAACCAGTCGCAGGTTGTGTTACCCATGCCCATCATTTCAAACTGCCATCCCTCTGTATTGGAGCTTGTTCCTCCGCCTCCAAATCCAAATCCGAATCCGGGTATGCAACCAAAACCAAGGTCGTAGTCCCAGAGAGGACCGGCTTTAAGTTTTTCATTTCTGTCTTTGTATATGCGTGTACTACGTATATATGAGTCTGCTTCTTTAGCCATCTCGTTTACAATTATGTAATCCACGAAGGAGTCAACATCAATATATGCAGGATAACCGGTATTGGGATCCGATGGATTTGAACTGTGAATAGCATTATGAGTTTGTTGAATGTAATTTGCTATCCAAGCCAACTGTTCCGGTGTAGCGTCATCAGGTTCTGTAAGTTCAAGGTCACTCCAACCGTTACCTCTTATAATCGGTTCTTCTGCTGCCATCATATTAAACTGCATGAGATATCCTCCGGAGATTTCCGGTTCTTGCAAGTCATCTTTTTTAAGCTTTTTCAAATTCAAACGGTTTTTGCTAATTTCAATTTTTTCTGTAAGTAAATATACACCTTGATAATCGTCGGCAGATAGCGGTTGATTATCGAAATTAATATAGACTTCCACATGTCTATACCTTGGGGTGGCTAATCCCATAATATTTCCTATTTCATAAGCTAAAGGATTACGTATTAATGATTTGTCAGGGTATGGTGAAAGTAAAGTCCAGTCACCATCTGCTGGCATGCCCAGCAAAGAAAGTTTTGCATCTTCGTCTGCATTATCTCTGAGTTCCAGACGATATGGGGTTTTTTCAAAGTTAGCTGATGACTGACCGCGTATGTGGAATGCGGCTCGTGAAACAACCGAGGGTGTTTGCAATATGGAGAGTTCATTATTTTTCGGTTCAAAGAGCATAAAAGCGACATCTTTGTATTCGCGGTTAGGTTTACCGCCTCCGTAGGCATCTAAAATAATAACAGGAATATCATGTTTTGCGTCGATGGAAGTTGCAATATAGATTGCTGTACCCATTGCACCGCTTGCAGTGCCATTGACAAAGGATTGTGCCCTGAGTTGGGTGGTCTTGGTAAAAGTCAAAGGACCGCTGTATAATGGAGAATTGCTGTTAGGTACACTTCCGTCGGTAGTGTAACGAATTTGAGCATTGGGAATTTTTGAACTCAATGAAACGGTAATTCTATCTCTAAAAGTTCCGCTAGGTACTGAGAAAATGATATCACCAGCCATATCCGTATCATCTTTGTTTTCTGTTGGTGTAGGAGTAGGTGTCGGATTTGAAGTCTCTGCCGGGAATGAAGTGATTATTCCCAACAAATAACTTTTCATTAGAGCTAAGTCAATGGAATTCACAGAACCGTCACCGTTTAAATCGGCAACAGATACGTCAAAAGGAATTTGGCTTGAGATACCTAAAAGGTAACTTTTCATAACGGCATAGTCTATTGAGTCTATGCTGTTATCAGAGTTTACATCACCTTTTAGCGAACCTGCGCTGACATTAACGGTATAATTTGAGAAAACTGTTGAAACGAGTGCAAAGGCCAACGAAAAGATTAAAAATCGACCTTTTTTCATACAAGTCAACCTCCTTTATATATTTTTTTATAAAACTATTGCATAAAGTTTTTATATTAATCAAAGCACACGTCGCCCAGTATTGAATAATATTCAGGCATTGCATTTGATTATATAAAACTTATGCAAATTGTTGGCTTGAAATTGTTAGTACAGTTCTTGAAGTTCAACTTCTAGCTGTCAAACAATATTCAAAAGTTGTCAAAACTTCTATACATGATATTTGCTGAATTTTATACTGTAACCAATAAAGGCTCGCAACTCTTTTAATGCTTCAATGATTCTTGTAGACTGAAAAGAGTATATCATTCTTAATTAGATATTCGAAAACTAAATTTCAAATGTGTCAGTATTTTTAGTTTTTTATTGAAAAATATATTTTATATGGTTTAATAAGGAAGATAACAGGCAATTGAAATATAACTCAAAAAATGTTATAATGCCTCTAAAGTGAATACTTAGCGTAAATATAACGTGAAATTGGTTTCGGTTAGTCGCCGAATTAAAAGGGAAACAGGTGAAAATCCTGTACGGTCCCGCCGCTGTGATGGGGAGATACTGAAAAAATGCCACTGGGTAACTGGGAAGGCTTCAGTATCGTAGAACCTGAGTCAGAAGACCTGCCAATTTCTTTGCACGTATTCTCTACGAGTGATAGGGAGGTGCTTGGAATTGCTGTATATATTTTGGTATCCATAACCTCTTGAGATTTACTCAAGAGGTTTTATTATGCAAATTCCGCAAATATTATTAGAAAGGAAAAGGGAAGATGAAAAAAGCGATACTATTAATAATGGTTGCAATATTGGCTTTTGGTTTTATATCCTGCAGCAAAACAGACAGTAATGTTCAGTTGATAGAAGACAGTAATAGTGTAGAAAACTCCTCAGGTGTTGTAAATACGAAAGATAGAGCAGGTAACGATATAGAAGTTCCAAAAACGGTTGACAGAATAATATCTATGGCACCGTCAACTACAGAAATACTTTTGGATTTAGGCCTTGGCGACAAAATTGTTGCAATTGACCGGAACGCAAAAGGGTTGAAAGGAGAAAAAGGCCTTGATGAAGGAGTACCTGAATTTGACATGATGGCGCCGGATATTGAAAAGTTGGTCAGCTTAAAACCGAACATAGTTTTTACTTCGGGAATGAGCAACCTTGAGGGGAAAGCTGAACCTTATAAACCGTTAAGAGATTTGGGGGTTTGTGTTGCGGAAATTCCGACAAGCAATTCAATTGAAGCTATAAAAGAAGATATAATTTTCATTGCGGATATTACAAAAACTTCTGAAAAGGGCCGAGAAATAGTTGAGTCTATAGATGCAGAAGTTGATAAAATCGCCCGAATCGGAAAGGATATTAAAGAAAAAAAGACGGTTTATTTTGAGATAGCAGCTGCACCCAACATGTACAGTTTTGGGTCCGGTGTATTTCTCAACGAAATAATCGAGCTTGTCGGAGCAACCAATATATTTAAGGATTATAATAGTTGGATTAATGTAAGTGAAGAGTCAGTTGTTGCAGCAAATCCTGATGTTATTTTGACAAATGTGAATTATATTGATGATCCTGTTGGTGAAATAAAATCAAGAAAAGGTTGGGAAAATATTAAGGCAGTTAAAAACAATGAAGTTTATTATATAGACAATAATTCCAGTAATTTGCCCAATCATAATTTTGTAAAGGCTATGAAGGAAATTGCAAAAGCGATTTATCCTGACAAGTATTGATAAAGGTAATGATAATATGAAAATAAAAGTTGTTTTCGCTTTATTGGGAAGTATTATTATTTGCATGTTGGGTATAGCTATAGGAAGTGTATTGATACCATTCAATGATATTATTGCGGTAATTGGAAGTAAAGTGCTTGGTACGGCTAAGGATGCCGGGATAGATAAAGTAACGTTGTCTATAATTTGGGATATGCGTATTCCAAGGGTTCTTATGGCATTTGCAGTAGGTGCCGCTTTATCGGTCAGCGGTGCTATAATGCAGTCTACGTTGAAAAATCCGCTGGCTTCTTCCTATACTTTAGGTGTGTCTTCCGGTGCAGCTTTTGGGGCAGGTATAGTAATAACAGCGGGACTTACTCTTCCTATATTGGGTTTCCTTACACTTCCTTTGGCCGGCTTTATTTTCGGAATGCTGACAGTCTTAGGAGCAGTTGCCTTTGCTGCAAGTATGGACAGAAGTATGGATACCAATACTATTATACTATCCGGAATGGTTTTTTCATTATTTGTTAATGCTATGCTGACATTAATGTCTTCTCTGAAAAGGGAAGATGCGCAAAAACTTATTATGTGGCAGATGGGCAGTTTTTCTCAGAAAAGTTGGGTTCATGTTATGATTTTTTTGCCTATTGCATTTATATTAATATTCTTTACTTTATTTTATGTGAGAGAATTGGATCTTTTAACTTTTGGAGAAGAACATGCGAAGGCTGCCGGAGTTGATGCAAATAAGGTAAAATGGATTTTACTGGGTCTCTCTTCGGCTCTTACCGGTTGCGCAGTATCCTTCAGCGGAGTGATAGGATTTGTAGACCTTGTTGCACCCCATGTCGTAAGAAAGATATATGGATCGAGTCATCGCATTGTAGTGCCTATATCAGCTATATTTGGAGGATGCTTTATGGTAGTTGCCGATTTGATAGCAAGGACAATTATTTCTCCTTCGGAGCTTCCGGTTGGAGCGGTTACAGCACTGGTTGGAGCTCCGTTTTTTGGATATGTGTATTTTTCAGGAAGAAAGAGGTGATGAAGGTATGTTAAGGCTGGAAAATGTAAGGTGTGGTTATGATGAAATTGAGGTAATAAAGGGAGTTTCTTTTCATGTAAATAAGGGTGATAAGATATGTATAATCGGTCCTAACGGTTGTGGTAAATCTACTCTTCTTAAGGCCATTGCCGGTTTAATAAAAAGTGATGGAGAGATCTATTTATCCGGAATTCCCATCAGAAAAATGAAAAGAGCTGAAATAGCTTCAAAAATTGCCATGCTAAGGCAGAATGAGACGATATATTTTCCCTATACTGTGTTTGAAACTGTTTTGCTGGGAAGGTATCTCCATATGAAGGGCGGAATATTCAGAAGCCCTTCCAAATACGATAGAGATTTTGTATTGGAGTGCATTGACAGGGTGGGGCTTTCCGATGTAAAGGACAGACAGATAAATACCCTTTCAGGTGGACAGCTTCAAAGAGTATTTTTAGCTAAAGCGCTCGCTCAGGAACCGGATTTGATTTTACTGGATGAACCAACCAATCACTTGGATTTGAAGTACCAGATTGAACTGATGGAATATTTGAATCAGTGGACACAAAAAGACGGGCACACGGTAATCGGTGTATTGCATGATATAAATCTTGCCATGCATTTTGCGGACAAAATTTTGCTCTTGTCTGACGGTAAGATTACCAAATACGGATGTACAAATAACTTTGTAGACGGAAAGTTGTTAGAACAAGCTTATCATATGGATATAAAGAGCTATATGCAAAATTCATTGAAAATCTGGGAAGAAAGTGCTGTAAAAAGAACTGTTTGATTGGCAGATATCTAGTTTAATATATAGATGTATTTGACTACAATTACAAAAAATGTATTTGACTCGATTGAATATTTAATGATATAATAATACCTGTTCATTAATTGGATAGTTCTGATATGGGCGCTTAGCTCAGCTGGGAGAGCATCTGCCTTACAAGCAGGGGGTCATAGGTTCGAGCCCTATAGTGCCCACCATATTTTTGGGGCAACTCTTACTTAAGTAGGAGTTGTTTTTGTATGTCAGACTTATGAAGGTTAGCTGTTCTAGTAATTTTTTAGAGATTTGATGATACAAGGTATTGAATGAACAGTTTTTTGATGAAAAAGGTAGTTAAAAAAATTTTATTAATATTTCATAAATTTTCTTTACAAAAAGTGTTGACATGATTCAATTCTGTTGCTATATTATTATAGTGTCAGGAGTGATTAAAGTTCTAGGTGATACTTAATAATGCTGGTGTAGCTCAGTTGGTAGAGCAGCTGACTTGTAATCAGCAGGTCGGGGGTTCGAATCCGTCCACCAGCTCCAAACATAAATAACATCGGGTAATACTCGATGTTATTTATGTTTTTCTTAAATTCAGCATATGAGTTCTTTAAAAAATCATATTTGAAAATTTGATACAAATGTTATATAATGGAATATGAAAGGGAATAATATTAATGAGTTTTTAGTGAGCCTTGCAATTGTCGTTTTTTTACTGCCTTGCATTAGTGAATTAAACATTCTTTATAATTACTCATTTTAAAACATAACAAAAGAAGTTCTTTTTTTGAGAATCTTTAAGCCTCAAAGAAGGATTTGAGCTCAAACAATCAAATGGGATATGTTTCAGAAATAGTTCTATATATTGATTTACAAAATTAGTGAGGGAAAGGAGGATTTTTTAAATTCCTGCGCGAATTATATTAATTAGAGGTGGGAATAATGATAATTGATGCCAGTGCAACCATTGCATATAAATGTTCATCTTGTGGCACATTTGAGTTTGTTAGTGTAACGCTTTTTGAATTGTTGTCAGGGAAAGAAATTGTATATAATTGCCGCTGTAATGGTTCAAAACTGGTTATATGCAAAGAAAACAGTGACAGCTATAAGGTAGTTATCCCATGTATAGCGTGCGGGGATAATCATGTATATGTTTTGGAAAAGAAAGCTTTTATAAAGCAAGATATTAGTGTATTTAACTGTCCTAAAACAGGCTTGCAACAGTGTTTTATAGGAAATGACAGAGATGTCAGAAAAAGAGTTGATATATTAGAGAAGGAATTTGACGAACTCATAAATATGTTTGGATATGACAGCTATTTTTGCAATACCCAGGTTATGTTTGATTCACTAAATATAATTCATGATATTGCAGCTAAAGGTAATTTATTTTGTGAATGTGGCAATGATGATATTGAATTAATATTATTTTCTGATAAAATTTATTTAAAATGTAACAAATGTCCTGCCAGTAAAATAATTTATGCTTCTACAAATGAACATTTTAGAGAGAATTTAAAGTTAAATCAAATTTTGTTGTTGGATGAGGGGATTGATTTGAAAAATATTCTTTCTGAGTATATTATCAGAAAAAAATAGATTTTTGTTTATTCTTTTTAAGGTATATTGTTTTTGGGAAATAATTAGGGGGAGAGCTTCAGTTTTTCAGATTACATCATAAATACTGCAATAAGGTATATAGAATTATGGTTCCGGATAAACATTTTTTATATAAACAATTTGGAGGAGTAACTTCTAAAACAAGACAGTGGATAATTATCATTGACTTTAAATAATAAAAATAGATACAGTTATAATTTTGTTTATTAAAAAATTACTTTATTTGTAAAAATTATGATTGACAACTATTAGGGGTATTGATATAATAACAATTGTTTATAAGTTACTCTATGAGTCTCCTCGAAGTATTAACCTTTCCCATAACAAAGGTTTTACTGATTGTTTTCTGAATGAATTAACTCCCAAATGTGGAATTATATATAATCTTTTTATAAGGTGGTGTAGTATGGAAGATATTAATCTTAAGGATAAGACGCTTGAAGACTTACGGTATATAGCAAAAATGTTAGGTATCAAGAATTTATCCAAATACAAAAAAAGTGAACTTATTGAAGCGATATATAGAAGCAGTAAAGGAATGGATGATGGGCAGGCTTCTGATGAGCAGAGATCAGAAGACGGGCAGGAAATTCAAACTTCAGATACTGTGAAAGAGTCAGAAAAAAAAGAATTAAAAACAAAAGAAAAAAAATCTAGAGGCAAAGATTCGAAGAAGGAAGCGGATATTAAAGAGGAAGTTGCAGACACAAAAGAAGTTTCAGAAACAAAAGAAATTTCAGAAGCAAAAGAAATTTCGGAAACGAATGAAGCACCTGTTGTACTCAGGAAATCTAAACGCGGAAGACCGAAAGCCAATAAAACTGCTGAAGTCAAAAATGAACCTGAAACAGGAAAACATATAAAAGAAGATAGTGAGATTAATAAAGATATTGAGGAAGCTGGAGAAAAAAAAGAAGCCGTATCGGATGAAAATGATAAAAAAGACAGTACAGCAGAAGTAGAAACAGTAGTATCAACAGAAGATACTATAAAAGAAGAAGCTGCAAAAAAAGATGATAGTGCGGAAAAAGATGAAGTAGCTAAACAGGATACTATTTCGGATTTTGATGCTGCTGCTAATGATAATTCAAAAGAGGATAAAAGAGAAGAAGAACAAAAAATTGATTCTGAATCGAAAACATCAAAAGAAACAATTACTGAAAACGAAAGCAATAAACTTAACAAATCTGCTAATAAGTCACCGGAACAGAAAAATGAAAGTACTCCTCAGATAAATGTACTTGAAAAAATTGAAAGTGACGATCCAGTGGAGGGAGTACTGGAAGTATTACCGGATGGTTATGGTTTTTTAAGAAGTGATAATTATCTTTCGGGTCCAAAAGATGTTTATGTATCACCATCACAGATCAGAAGATTTAACCTCAAAACAGGAGATAAAATAAAAGGAAAAGGGCGTATACCTAAAGAGGGTGAAAAGTTCCAAGCTCTGCTTTATGTTCAATCTGTGAACGGAGATCCGCCGGAAGTTGCGGCGAAAAGGGTTCCGTTTGAATACTTGACACCTATATATCCTGATCAGAGAATTACACTTGAAACATCACCAAGAGAATTATCAACAAGACTAATTGACTTAATAGCGCCTATAGGTAAAGGACAGCGCGGAATGATTGTGTCGCCACCAAAAGCAGGTAAGACCGTACTTTTAAAGAAAATTGCAAATGCTATAACTACAAATTATCCTGAAATGGAACTTATTGTTCTGCTGATAGATGAAAGACCTGAAGAAGTAACAGATATGCAGCGTTCTATAAAAGGTGAGGTTATTTATTCTACTTTTGATGAAGTTCCCGAACATCATATAAAGGTAGCTGAAATGGTTCTAGAAAGAGCACAGAGACTTGTGGAGCAAAAGAAGGATGTTGTGATACTGCTTGATAGTATAACAAGACTTGCAAGGGCTTATAACCTTACAATACCCCCTACAGGAAGAACGTTGTCCGGAGGTCTTGATCCCGGTGCACTCCATAAGCCAAAAAGATTTTTCGGTGCTGCAAGAAACATTGAAAATGGAGGAAGTCTCACAATAATGGCTACAGCACTCATTGAAACGGGAAGCAGAATGGATGACGTAATATTCGAAGAATTTAAAGGAACGGGAAATATGGAACTGCATTTGGACAGAAGATTGTCTGAAATGAGAATATTCCCTGCAATAGACATTAACAGATCTGGAACTCGTAGAGAAGAGTTGCTTCTTGACCAGAAAGAGCTTGAAAGTATATGGGCTGTTCGAAAAGCAATGAGTAATATGGGAACTGCTCAAGTAACTGAGATGATTATCAATAGGTTGATGCAGACCAAATCAAATGCAGAGTTTGTGGCAAGTATTAATGTTGCATTCAATAATGAAAAATAGTTCTTGCTTATATTGCACATTTGTGTTAAAATATCGTTTGTGTCGAAAATACTTTCTCAAATATTTTTGATTAAAATACCCGCGAATTAGGGTTTTACTTACAGATGTTTAGTTGAAAGAAGGTGAATAGAGTGAAAGAAGGTATACATCCAAATTATCAACAAACTGTAATTAAATGTGCATGCGGTGCAACATACAATACCGGTTCAACTAAAAAGGATTTACACGTTGAAATATGTTCAAATTGCCACCCGTTCTTTACCGGTAAGCAGAAGCTGGTAGATACAGGTGGACGTGTTGACAAGTTCAAAAAGAGATTCGGTATCACTGATAAAGAATAAAATTATTAAAAATAAGCATTTGATTTACATTATTAAATAAAAGATCGGCTTTACCGATCTTTTATTTTTTAGTAGACTTACAGGAAGCTATAATTGTTGTCAGACCATAAGGAATAGTAATTTTTACTGACTAAGGATTAGTAATGGACTCTTACAAGCCAAAACTTAATATTGTTATTACTCCATCCAAGATCCCATGGAACCCTGTATCTGTCTGTGTTATGGCAGTTTACAAGGGAATATCCTTTAGAATCTGCTCCGGTTACCACTGAGATATGAGTTATCTTTCCCTTTTTTTCGTATGCAACGAAATCACCGGGCAAAAGTTTGAATGATGCCTTGAAGACTTGATTATAAGTGCCTTTGGCAATTAGTGAGGCTCTCCCGCTGTTTAGCATATAATCTTTAAATGCCTGAGCGTTAACCCATGCTTTGCTGCCGTCTTTAGTATAATTCCATGTCCTGTTTTTTTTGAATTTGCCTCCTTCGAAAAGAATCTGAGATGCAAAATTTGCGCAATCACCGCCTAATGGATTATAATCTCTGTATTTTTCGTTATAACTGAAGCCAAACTCTTCATCGGCTGCAGCACCGCAATAGCGGTCTGCATATTCAACAGCATTTATTCTTCTTTGGTTTATATTTGAAAAATCCCTTGGTTTTGATGAAAGTATAAATTCTCTGAATTCCTCTTTTTTCAAATCTTCAAGTTCTAAGGAATCGGCGAAGGGATCTGTATACCATTCTTTTACGATTAACCATTTTTCGCCGCTTTTTTGCAATTTTAAAGAGTGATATGTACCTATTCTAAAAAAATTTTCTGTTTGCGGTTCGTTTTCATAAACATAACTGTATTCGGTAGAACATATAAAGTTATAAGAAGCTGTGTCACCGCTTTCTTTTACACTTCGTATTTTGAATATTGATTTTATATTGGAAAAAATAATGCCCTGTTTTTCAGCCCAGTTATGAAGATATTTCATCTTCTTTAATTCATGTTCATAGGCCCAGGTTCCAAGTTTGGTGTTTCTGTCATACAGAACTTGGATATCTTCAGGATTTTCCTGAAGCAGAGCATTATTTCTGGTAGAAAGGAGATCTTCTATTATTTTAATATTATCTTCATCTATATTAGCACTAGTTAATAAGGGCGAATCTTTATAAAAAAATATATTAATAGTTAATAAAAGTATGAAAATAGTAAATACAAATTTGGCTCTTTTAAGTTTTAACAGGGAAAGCATTCTTTTACTCCTTACATGTTTGTCAATAGAAGTATATGATTTGAAGTGACGAAAAATTACTCTGTCCGATATTTAAAGTAATTAAATTACTGAAAAATAAAACGGTTAGTTCTCATAAAAACTAACCGGCTAAAATTTATAGGGAGGATGTTATTATGAAACATAAATATATCCAGCGTTCGGTTTTTTATAAAGGTATTGTAAAAAAAGTGGGGGAGTATTGAACCCCTATCGAATATCAATAATAGTCAGTTAATTCAACAGTGCTGCGTCAATTACTGTAACTTAAGTGCGTTTATCGATAAGTAGCTTGTTATATAGTTTAATTGGCCGGTCTGATTAGTTCGATTCTAAGAAATTTGTGCGTAAATTAAGTAAGAATGTGAATAATAGGTTACATAGAGTGTGTCATTTATTTGTGCGTATATGCGTGTTTATATCTTTTAAAACCAAGGTAATTTTACTGAGTTGTTACTCCCCCCTTTGGCAAAATTGTTGCATTTATATTAACTACTTCCTATTTTATAGGAAGTAGTTGATTTTGGATTTTTTCTGTAGTAAATGATATAACAAGATTATGAATTATTGGTTACGAAAAGGTTAAAACTTTATAAATTTTAAAAATTTTTATTGAAAACCGAAAAGCGTATTTGAAATTTTCAACATGTTATCTTCCCGCAGAATTTAAGAATATTTTTTGCTACTTTCCCAAAGCATATATAAATTTGTTTGAACATAGAATATAAATACAAAATATAAATTTGAATTTTGCATAAAAAGAAAATGGCCCTGCTTAATTTATTCAAGCAGAGCAGGAGTATCCAACTTTAAAAGTATGGAATTTATATTATTTGAGGATTAGCACAATTACCAACTATAGCTGGTAAAGGTTTCGCTTTGTTGATTGCTTTTGATGTTTTTCAATATAGTAATTCAGAAATATTATTTTTTTTTAGGGGGCTGAAAATAAAAAAATAAAAAATTAAGCTAGAAAAAAGAAAAAAATTAGTTTTTTGAATTTTTTACTTCTAAAAGTGCCATAGTGATATCATCTGCAGTATTGTTGTATCTTTCAATGCCAGCAAATTCAGAAGCTGCCTTAGTTATTCGGTCAAGAATCACACCGGGGCTTTCAGCGTTATCTCGTAAAACGTCAATTAATCTATTTTCTCCAAACTGTTCATTTTTATTATTTTTTAATTCTACAATGCCATCGGTATATAGAAAGAGTTTGTCGCTATTTTGCAGAATTAATTTTCTATCTGCATAAGATGGGTTTTCAACCCAATTGCTTATAGGTATTCCAGGAACTCTTAAAAGTTCAAAGCTTTTGGTATATGGATTTAATACAATAGGAGGGACGCTGAGTCCTGCGTTTGAATAAACCAGTGTGTTACTGTTAATGTCAATTATAGCGTAAAAAATTGTAATATATAAATCTTGATCAGAAAAATTATTGTTAAATTCTCTGTAAAGCTTTTTTAATGCAAAAGCCGGTGAAATAATTGTTTTATCCAGGGAAGATCTTAAAAATACTGTGAGCATGGACGCTGCAACGCCATGGCCTGAAACATCAGCTATATATACTCCTATATGACTTGTGTCAATTCTAAAAATGTCGACAAAATCTCCACCTAAGGTGTCGCAAGGTTTGTAGATGTATGAAAATTCAACATATTCATTGGGAATTTCCTTCGGTAAAAGGCTATACTGAAGCTTTTTGGCTATATTAAGTTCACTTTTCAGCTTTTTGTTTTGATTTATGATTGCTTTTTGCAATTTTTTCATTTCTGTTATATCCCGTAAAACTTCGACTACCGCAATAATGTTTCCATCTCTATCTTTAATGGGAGAACTCATTACTGAAAAAGTACGATTATGAATTAATTCTTCCTGTTGCTGAGGTTGTCCGGTAGCAATGGTAGCTCTTGAAACACATTTTTCACAAGGTATGTCTCTTGAAAAAGCTTTGTAACATTTTTCTCCTATGAGATTTTCATTCAATGCCTTTGACATAGCTTCATTTACATAGATAATATTATCATTTAAGTCTATTACTCTGACCCAATCATGCATAGAATCCAATATATTTTCAAATATATTTATATTTATATTATTATTTGAACTAAATTTGATTTTTGGTATATTCATAAATATTACCCTTTCAAAATTCCATATTTTTTTGGCACAGTCAAAATAGAATGGAGATACATTGATAATAACAAACGCAATAGTTAATATCAATATAAATAGATATAAACTATAAAAAATAGTAATAAAATAACAATATAGGGCAATAATAATTACAGATACATTTTTTACAGGAGAAGAAGTATGTTTTTTAAAACATCAAGCAAACAAATTTATATTGATATAAACAATAAATCAGCGTTCAAGACACTTACCGATACAATATATGCTTTTATTACCAATTCGTTAAAATGCGGATATAAGTCAATAGTGTTTGTATGTATAGGAACTGACCGGTCGACAGGAGATAGTTTAGGTCCGTTGATAGGTTATAAAATGAGTAATTTGGAATACAAAAATATATATGTACATGGCAGTTTGGATAATCCTGTACATGCAAAGAACATAGACGAAGTGATGGAATATATACGGAATTTTTATGATAAGCCTTTTATCGTTGCAATTGATGCTTGCCTCGGAAAAGCAGATCATGTGGGATACATTACAATAGGTGAAGGTCCTATAAAACCGGGATCGGGAGTGAAAAAAGACCTTACTCCGGTAGGAGATATGTATATAACTGGAATTGTCAACTTTGGAGGTTTTATGGATTACCTTATCCTCCAAAATACGAGACTGAATCTGGTTATGAAAATGGCTGATACCATTTCAATGAGTATAAAATATGTTTTATGGAAAATAAGCAATGATCCTGCACTATCTTCCTTGGTTTGCAATTCAAATGCATAAGTTGTAGGCAGAGGAAAAAGGCTTAAAGAATTACAATTATTAAGCCTTTTTTTCATATTTTTTGTTATAAATAAAATAAAAAGAGGTAAATATTAGGGGGGAAAGGAGGGTTAAGGAGTTATTGTTTTATTTTTATACAGAATATTAATTGCAAAAATAAAGTTAAAATAAGTTGTGCTTTGCCGGTACATTAAATTAAGTAAGTTTTTGAAATGGCGATTTAAACGTATATAATTCTTTAAAATTTGAAATACAGAGTAATTAAAAAAATATGTTTTAGTTTTAAATAAAATGTTTTTCAATTGTGTAAAATATGGTATTATTAATATTAAGTTTTGCAGTAAAATAATAAAATAGGAGATGATGCTTCGTGGAAAAGTATGTGTGTACTGTTTGCGGATATATATATGATCCGGCTGAAGGAGATCCGGATGGCGGTATTGCACCGGGAACTCCCTTTGAGGATATACCGGATGATTGGGTTTGTCCTGTTTGCGGCGTTGGGAAAGATATGTTTGAAAAAGCTTAGTGTGATTCGGTTTGAAAAATCATTTATTGTTTATTAGCTACAAATATTTATTTTTGCAATTAGTGCCTCGCAATATGAGTATTAACCATATTACGAGGCACTAATATTATATTATTGAGGTATTTCCACCATAGACTTGTCTACCCATTTAATATAATCGTCTTCAATAAACAAGAGCACTTCATTGTCTTGCCATGTAAGGATTATTGCATCGTTATCGAAGTACTTTACTACTTTGCCGGTATAAAGCATACAATATTCCTCCTATCTTTTGTAAATTAAGTTCAAATCAGTTTATCTTTATTATTCTCTGAAGAAGTGATTTGTAGAATTTGGTGAAGAAGGTAACGACGATTTGCTCTATTTTTATTATCGGTTAAAATTTAATATACTTTAGCATTTTCTGCCTATTAATTTCTTTATTATATAGAAAATTATTGAAATAACTATTTTGTTAATATATAATAGAACACGACAGATAGTAGCAGGTATCTCTAAATCATCTCTTACTGTTATTTGAGTAGAAATCTTTGAGGATAATAGCCAGATAATTTATTATTTGACTATTGGTACGCAAATATATGCAAAACTTCGGCCTATTGCAACATTAAAAAGCCATGGAAGGGGGTTGCCAGATGAAGTACGAACTGAAAGAAGTAGATGGAGTTAAGATAGTCAAATTGACAGGGCAAATACGCATATCTACTCAAAATCAGTTTAAAGATTTACTTGACAGATTAGCCAGGGAAAATGAAGGCAAGACAGTTATAATAAGTATGGATGGCGTTATATATATGAATAGTGCAGGTTTGGGAATTATTATCGACACATATAAAAAATTCAAAGAAAAAAAGGGGAAGATAATACTTTGCAATTTATTACCGGATATTGAGAAGCTTTTTGAAGTTACAAGGCTCAATCGATTTATTGAAATATATAGTACAGAAGCAGAAGCATTAAGTAAGTTGTAGTTGACGTTTTATGGATAAAGGCGTCTCAAACCGGGAAAAGTGACCTGTTTTGAGTGCGCTTTTTGTTTTAAGGTAACAAAAGAGTATTTTATGGAATATATTTGCTATATATCAGTATTTAGGGGTGGGTAAAATGGCAAACAAAAGACCTGTGATTGGAATAACTCCCGGATTTGACTACAGAGAAAATAAACTTTATATTAACAATGGATACGTTGAAGCAATTCGATTAGCTGGTGGTTTGCCTGTGCTTTTACCTTTAACCGACGATTTGGAATTTTTGAAAAACACGATAGCTCGATTTGACGGTATTCTTCTTTCCGGCGGAAGTGATGTAGATGCAAAGTATTGGGGAGAACCAAACTACACCTTTGGAGGTGAGATTTCTCCATTAAGGGATGAGATGGAGATTTTTACTGCGAAAGAAGCAATAGAGCTTGATAAACCGATTTTAGGCATTTGCAGAGGCTGTCAGGTGATGAATATAGCAATGGGCGGAACGATATATCAAGATATTTATGAGGAACAAAAGGATAAGCGGCTTTATAAACACTCTCAAAATGCTCCTAAATGGTATCCGATTCATGAAGTGTATATTGAAAAAGATACAAAGGTATTTAAGGCACATAAAGAAGAAGTGATACGGGTCAATTCATTTCATCATCAGGCAATAAAAGATGTAGCGCCAGACTTTATCGTTTCTTCAAGATGCGGTGACGGTATTATAGAATCAATAGAGCATACAAAATGCAAGTTTGCAGTAGGTGTGCAATGGCATCCGGAAGTGATGTGGGAGAAGGATGCGACGCATTTGAAACTTTTTGTAAAATTTGTGGCTAGCTGTCAGCAAGTAACATAAATCAAAAAAATTGTCAAATTTTAACGAATAATAGAAATTACTTGAATATATTGAATTAATATGATAGATTAAAATCAACAGGAGAGGAATTATATGGAGTTAAGTTTGATAGACAGTATAGATTTTTTCATTATCTCATTACCGGAGCAATTTTTGATGGCATTGTTTGCCTGGGTGCTGTTAGGCAGAAAAGAGATTGTAAGATTTCGAAATGTGGTATTTATAGGTGTTGTTAGCGCATTGATATTTTACTTTGCCAAGTTTTGGCCTTATGAACCATATGAAGATGTTTTGGTTTCTTTCTTACAGTTAGTATGTTTTGGAGTTCTAATCTATTTTGGATATAAATTGAGTGTGTTGGAAGCAGCTTTAGGGTGTCTGGTTACTCTTGTAAGTTTTACATTGGCTCAAGGAATAATGGTTGTTCTGCTTCGAGTATTTATGAACGTAACAAAAGAAGAGATTTTTAGCAGTGCATCTATTAGAGCAGTTTGTTTCATAGCAGAGTTTCTTATTGTAATTATGGCTCTTGTATTTATGTACAAGAAAAATATCAATATATATTATCTGAGAAATACTAAATTGGACAAGTCTCAGAGGAGTAAGCTTGGTGTCTTGGCTTTACAGTTAGCGTTTGGGCTTTTTATACTTATATTGATTTATATGATGTTCATTGTTAATAATGATATTTTTGAGTCTTTTGAAGACAGAGCACTGGTAATTGCAGGCTTTGTTATCACAATAATATTTACTTTGCTGTTGATAAGAAGTGTTTTCAAAATCGGTGAAACAATTCAGAAGGAAGAAGAAGTAAAGAGACAGATGGATGGAAGGGAATTTGTCCAGAATATTGATTACTTATGTGCATTAATTGACGAGAAGCAATATGGAGAGTTAAAAAGAGTTTTACAAAGCATAAAAAAAGATATAGAAAATGGAATAATTAAAAGTCAAAATTAAAGCTAAAATAAGCACTAATAGGGAGAATGGATAGTAGGAACTATCTTCTCTCTATTAAATAAAAAAAAAGGAGATGTTATTATGAAAGGAAAGGTTTTGGGAGTAATTTCAGCTGTTTTGGTAATTGTGTCGATGGTGTCTGCAAGCACCGCAAGCTGGTTGATTTTTTATCAACCTAAAGCACCTAAAGTCCTACATAAATAACATCCAGCCGTTTAGAATTACAGATAGTAAAATAACAGTTTGTCAATTATTCTGATTTTGTTTGATAAGCACCTTGTATAAAAGGTGCTTTTTTGATGTGTGTGAATATTGATGTTGTGAGTATGCCAATTGTATAAATTAAAAATATTATGTTTTTTTATACTATGAAAAAAAGTATTTGATTCTGTGTAAATATTTAACCTCTATATATTTATGCTTTGTAATGATAAAATAGTATTTGAAGTTGATTGCATAGATATAAGAAACCTGAGTAAAACCTAAGAATTGCGTGCTAAGCTATTCAGAAAACTTATGTGGTAAATTTATTTGGAAAAGGGGATGGATTATGCAAGGATATATTGAAAATTTTATACATACAATACTTATACCGGCGATTGGCAAAATAATTATTGCAGCTGTTGTTTTGATAGTTGGTATCTTTGCTATCAGATGGGGAATTAAGAGAATAAAACATTTGGTTTATAAATCCAAAATGGATGCAAGTTTAAAGCCTTTTCTGGTTTCACTAATAGATGCTTTGCTGAAAGTATTTTTAGTAGTGACTGTTGTAGGTATTTTGGGAGTGGAAACTTCATCCTTTGTGGCAGTTTTGGCATCAGCCGGACTGGCCGTTGGACTTGCTCTTCAGGGGTCGTTAACCAATATTGCGGGAGGAGTTTTAATTTTGACGACAAAGCCTTTTTCTGTGGGCGACTATATTGAGGTAAGCGGACAGTCAGGAACTGTCCAGGCAATAAAGATTTTTCAAACTGAAATTGTTACTCCCGACAATAAAGTCATATTTATTCCTAATGGTAGTTTGGCTAATTCGGTTATAGTAAATTATTCTAAAAAGCCCACAAGAAGGGTTGATATGAAATTCGGAGTGTCTTATGATGTAAACAGTTGTGAAGTAATAAATGTTATTAAGGATGTAATAAGCAAGCAACCACTTGTACTGAAAGAACCGGAACCTCTTGTAAGAATGTCGGAACATGGAGATAATGCGGTAATTTATATTGCAAGAGTATGGGTTGATTCCAAGAATTATTGGGAAGCCTATTATAATATTATCGAAGAGGTTAAAAAACGATTTGATGAAAAAAATATATCCATACCGTACCCTCAAATTGATGTTCATATAAAAAATTAGTTAGAATGGTCATTATTTATCTACTGAGTTGTTATTTTTATAATTGATTAGGCAGGTGGAAACTGATGTTAGAGCGCATTCTAGACCTTGTATTTCCGCCTAAATGTATCTTTTGCAATAAGATGTTGAATTACGGCATCAGTATCTGTATTTGTGAGAGCTGCAACTTACTTATACCTTACTTTAGTGAAAAAAATTTAAACTTTATTAAATCAAACAGTTATTTTGACGATATTATATGTGTGTGTGAGTATTCGGGAATTATAAAGGAAGCTTTGATAAAATATAAATTTTTTAATAAACCTTCCTTTGGAAGAACCTTTGCCCGACTTATTTATAATCGTATCAAAGAAAAGACAAACTTGGGAGAAATCGATTTAATAGTAAGTGTGCCTCTTCATCGAAAGAAAGAGCAATTAAGAGGGTACAATCAATCATATTTGATTGCTAAACAATTGGGTAAATTACTTGGAACTAAAGTAAGTAAGAATATACTTATTAGAACAAAAAATACTGACAGCCAGAGTCTTCTAAATAGAGTTGAAAGACTTAGAAATGTCAAAGATGCTTTTTCGGTGACTGATACAAATGCAATCAAAGACAAGTCTATTCTCATTGTAGATGACATTTTTACTACCGGCTCAACTCTTAATGAATGCTGCAGAATTTTAAAGGATGCAGGTGCACGTCGAATAACAGCAATTGTAGTGGCTACAGGGAGAAAGTTCTAGCTAAAGTTGGGTTGTTGAACTTAATCCTAAATTAAGGGTAATTTTGCCCTTCAGAGATGGAGGTATCTTTATGCATGATATAAGAAACTGCAGAAGGTGCAACAAAATATTCAATTATCTTGGCGGTCTTCCCATTTGTCCTGACTGTAAACAACAGGACGAAATTAATTTTAAACGAGTAAAGGAATATCTTTATGATCATCCTGGCGCTTCTTTGTATGATGTGTCAAAAGACCTTGAAATCAGCGTACAGCAAATAAAAGCGTATTTGAAGGAAGGTCGTTTAGAGATAATTGGAGAAGGCGGAAATATGTTTTTGGAATGCGAGAAGTGTGGGAAATCCATATCAACAGGACGGTTTTGTAAAGAGTGTGCCAACGAGTTTGCAAATGATATTAAATCGGTAGTTGACCAAATGAGTGCTTCGGGATCTAATGAAACTACCGAGAAAAGATCGAGAGGAATGAAGTATCTTACTAAAGATGATGTGTAAATGTTTTGTGCGGGTAATATTTTTATATCAGGAAATAGTATTGTCGGAATGAATAACGTTGTTATAAGATATCTATGGCTAAAGTCATAGATATTTTTTATTAAAATATGTTAATTAATTTATTTTGTATGACGATATTATTAATGAAAGAAAGAATTGGAGAAACTAATGATTAAAGTTTAATACACTTAAGTGTTAATATAAATAAAAATTTTTGAAAGTGAGTGGTGTGTATGAAAATTTGGGGGGAAATCCCGAAAGTCACGGGGATTTACGGCAATCAAAAGAGCGTAGGGAAGGTGGATAAAGTAGAATCTGTGAGCTCTAAGAAAGATGTAGTATCAATATCGAATGAAGCAAAAGATATTCAAATCGCAATGAAAGCACTGAAAAATACCCCGGACATAAGAAGCGAACTGGTAGAAAAATTGAGAGAGAAATACGAAGCAGGTGAGTATCAGGTAAAAGAGACGGACATAGCCGACAAAATTCTAAAGTCAATCAGGGAAAAAAATATTTGAAGTACTTACTTTCTGCGGGAGGCATGGATTTAATCCATGTTTTCCCGCAATAAATTTATTAATATCGGGGTGGAATTTTTATGAACAACCGAAACATAGATGAGTTAATAAATATTCTGGAGCGTGAAATAGAAATTTACGGAGAATTATTAAAATTATCCAGGGACAAAACAGATGTAATAGTAAAGGGAAATACAGCCGAACTTGATAATATTACAAAAGTGGAGCAGACTTTTGTTTTAGATATAGGAAAACTGGAAGCCTTGAGAGAAAAGGCTGTAAATGGTTTAGTAAATGATATTGGTATGAATAATACTGTTTCGGACATAACTATATCCGAACTTATTGAATATCTTGACAAAGAAGATGCCAAAAAACTGGAGAGTTGTAAAAAACATTTATTGAATATCATAAATGAAATAAAAAATGTCAATGATTTGAACTCAAAACTCATCCAAAACTCCATTGATTATATAAATTTTTCGATAAATCTTTTATCAAGCATACCGGAAGCAAATAACAATTACAGCAAAACAGGAGATACAAATGAAGGAATTCAAAGAAATTATTTTGATGTAAAACTGTAGTTTATTTAAATACATCTATCATGCGGTTAAGGAATTTTATCAGGAGGCGGTAGTATGGCGGTGGGTTTTAGCAGCTTTGAGATTGCAAGATCGGGTATGTCTGTAAGTGAACGTGCTTTGGAAGTAACGGGGCATAATATTTCCAATGTCAATACAAAGGGTTATGTTAGGCAACAGGCTATGTCTGCAACAAGTTCATACTATGGCATTCAGGGATATCAGATTGGTCTCGGAGCTACTATTCAAAATATCAGACAAATTAGGAATCAGTTTTTGGATAATATTTATAGAAAAGAAAACACAACTTTAGGCTATTGGGAGGCAAAAAACAAAACGTTGCAGAATATACAGTATATACTTGGAGATCCAATGGAAAGCGGACTTCAGGAGGTTATGAACCAGTTTTGGGATGCATGGCAGGAATTATCAAAAGAACCGGATAGCCTTACAGTAAGGGCTCTGGTTGTTCAAAGAGGTCAAGCCCTTGTAAATCAAATTAACCACATTGGTATACAGCTTGATAAACTTCAAAGGGATCTTAACACTGAAATGAAAGTCAGAATAGATGAATTCAACAGTATTATCAGTCAAATAGCACAGCTAAATACTGCAATACTTAAGAATGAAGTAAACGGGGATAATGCCAATGATTATCGAGATCGAAGAAATTACCTTGTGGACCAATTGTCCAAGCTTGCAAATATTGAAGTGAATGAAATGTTGGACGGACAATTGGATATAACCATAGGTGGGTATGTTTTTGTTTCAAAAGGGAAATATACGTGTTTAGTTGCAGAGGAGAGCAGTACATCCGGTATATTTTGTGTACCAAAGATTATGGGTACGGATATTGAGGTGCCAATAAAAAGTGGAATTATAAAGGGACTTATGGAATCCAGAGGCGAGGTTATTGGTGCAAAAGGAAGTATAGAGAACGGGACGCCCAATACAAAAGCAGATATTACTTTTGTTATTGATGTATCCGATTCCAATGCAGCAAAACTGTCCGAAATTCAAAATTCAATAGAAACATATGTAAATGAACTTAAAAGAAAAGGGGTGGATTATAATCTACGCCTCATGACCTTTGCCAGCAGTGTAAGTCCAAGCATTTATAATTTCGGAAATGATGTCGATGCTTTTATGGCCACAGTCGGAGGGCTTTCCTGTGATCCTGCCGACACAGGGAATAATTTTGGTGCTGTTGTGGCTGCCCTGGATTCAATTACCGATTTTAGGCCTGATGCTAATAAATATGCAATCGTATTTTCATCAGAAGGTGTCGGGGGAGATACGGGAGTTTCATTGTCAGAAGCTGACGATTATGCATCGGTATTAAAAGATAAGGGCATTAAAACTTTTGTTGTAACCGATAGTACATATTACAATACCGATGTAGTTGCAGGAACAGCCGGGTGGGATGTAATCAGTGACGGAACTTCCGGAGGACTCTTTGATATAAACTCAATAGATTTTAATAAACTTATGGCGGATATAAACAATAGCATAAATAATGATTTAAATAAAGAAATAAGTATGGTATTAGATACTTCAAACATTATTCCCGATTTGAGAAAAAGGCTGAATGCTCTTGTCAATATCTTAGCCAGGGAAATAAACTATCTGCATACCGGAGGAAAAACTCTTGGTCCACCGGCAGTGGACGGGGAAAATTTTTTTGTAGCAATTAATCCGGAGTACCCGCTGGAAATGGGAAATATAAAATTAAATGACAACCTCATTATAAATTTGAATAATATTGTTGCCTCCAAGAGTGGAGCAAGCGGAGACAATACTATTGCTTTGGCTATAGCAAACCTAAGGTCAAAGGAATGCCTTAGAGATATAAAGGGAGTATTGAATATGGACGAGTATTATCAATCGATAATTCTTAGTGTTGGAAATAAGGGTTCTGAAGCAGCAGGGATAAGCGAAAATCATCAAAAAGTGGTGGATTACGCAGATTTTCAAAGGCAGGCCATAATGGGAGTATCCATGGATGAGGAAATATCCAATATGATGAAATATAGATTTTCGTATAGTGCAGCATCCAGGGCAATAAATGCTATAGACGAGATGATTGAAACGATAATAACCCGAATGGGATTGGTAGGCAGGTGATAATTAATGAGATCAAGCTTTTTCGGTTTTAATGTTGCAGTTACCGGGCTATACACAGCCCAGAGAAATCTTGATGTTATAAATAATAATATAAGTAATGTCAACACTCCGGGATATTCGCGGCAGCAGACGGTGCAACAGGCATTGAGACCAATGAATTTGTATGATGGCACAGGTATGATCGGTACAGGAGTAGAAGTAACCGCTGTAAAAAGAGTTAGGGATGAATATCTTGACACAATGTACTGGAGTGAAAATGTAACCTTTGGAGAGTGGGACACTAAAAGAACTCTATTGTCTGAACTGGAGGCTACATTTAATGAGCCTTCAAACAGTGGTTTTACTCAAATAATGGATGAATTTTTCAGTTCGCTTCAGGAGCTTTCAAAAGATCCGTCCAGTGAAGCAGTCAGAGCATTGGTAAAAGAGCGGGGAGTAACTTTGGCCAAATATTTTAATGATATGGCAACCCGTTTTGAGGAACTTCAGGTTGATATTAATGATAGAATTGAAACAACTGTTGAGAGGATAAATTCCATTGGTGTGCAGATACAGCAGTTAAACAAACAAATTTATACCGTGGAGCTTGACGGTAGTACTGCTAATGAACTTAGAGACCAAAGGACTCTGCTTATTGATGAACTATCAAAATTAATAAATATTGAAGTGAATGAAGTTGCAGTAGGGAAACTGCCCAGTGGTCGGGACGATGTGCGTATGACAATTACTATTAGCGGAAAAGCATTTATTGATCATTTTAATTTAAGCAAATTAGCTTTAGTCCAACGCGAAAACAAGTTGAATGAGGAAGATGTTCCCAATCTTTTTGATATAAAATGGGAAGACGGAAACTCCTTAAAAATTACGGGGGGAGTATTGAGAGGGTATCTTGATGTAAGGGATGGAAACAGTGGTTTGAATGGAAGTCCGGTCTACAAAGGAATACCCGACTATATAAGGAAATTGAACCAGTTTGTTCAAACTTTTGCAATGGCATTTAATGAAGGTTATATTGATTTGGATAACGATGGAGTAATAGATCCTGTGAAGAATCCAGCGGAAGATGGTAAAGGGCATGTGGACGGATATGGAATTGGTTCTGCAGCAGATTTGGGGATAAGATTTTTTACCATGCTCGGTACGGAAAATAAATCGATAAGCAGCAGCGATTTTATTGGCGGTGCCTCTGATCCTGCAGCAATATCTGCCAGGTATAGCAATATAACTGCTAAAAATTTCGCTGTCAGCAGTGATATATTGGATAACATTAACCTGATAGCAACTTCCGATACCAAAGACCAGGTCGGGAATATTAATAACTTGAGAGAACTTATGAAACTTAGAAATAATGATCAGATGTTTGTAGAAGGTGCCCCGGAAGATTTTATGAAATCCATTGTAACAACATTGGGGGTAAGTTCGCAGCAAGCTGTAAGAATTTCAGCAAATCAGGAAGTGATAGTTAAACAGGTCGAAAACCGCCGATTGTCAGAATCGGGTGTTTCGCTGGATGAAGAAGTGGCTAATATGGTAAAACATCAGCAAGCTTACAGTGCTGCTGCACAGATGATTAATACAATGGCAGAGATATATGACATCCTTATTAACAGGGTAGGTGTATAAGAATATAGTGTAAGGACTGGAGGGATTATATGAGAGTAACCAATAACATGCTTATAAATAATATGATTAGCAATATAGGGAAAAATATGTCAAGGATGGAGACTTATCAGAAGAGACTGGCAACAGGTAAAAAGATTTCGGTTCCTTCCGATGACCCGATTGTGGCTGCAAGAGCTCTGAAACTTCGTACCGATGTCTCACAAATAGAGCAATACAAAAGGAATGTGGACGATGCATTATCCTGGTTGGAAATAACAGAATCAGCTCTTAACAATATTGGAGAGATATTGCAAAGAATAAGAGAATTGGCTGTTCAGGCAAGCAACAGTACAATGACAGATGATGATACGGAAAAGACGGCAGAGGAAGTTGCGCAGTTAAAAGATCAACTTATCCTGATAAGTAATTCAACCTATGCCGGAAGATATATTTTTTCGGGATTTAAAACGGATACGAAACTCATTAATGATGACGGGACTTTTGCCATAACGGTTGAGGACACTGAGTCAATAATATATGAAGTAGGAGTAAGTGACAGTATTAATATAAACGTGCTTGGCGGACAGCTTTTCAATAACGGTGGAGAAGCTGTTACAGGTAATAAAGCGTATCTTATAGATATTATGGACCAGTTTGTAGCCGCCCTCAAATCAGGAGATAAAAGCGCAATTAGCAATTCGGAGGGCGATTCAATAATAGATAAAATTGACAATCAAATGAACAATCTTCTTGCAATAAGAGCCAGTGTCGGAGCCAGATATAACCGCCTTGAACTTACGGCTGACAGGCTTGATACTAACAGGCTGAACTTTACAAAACTTATGAGTGAAAATGAGGATGTGGATCAGGCAGAGAATATTATGCTTTTAAAGAACGAAGAGAATATATACAGAGCATCTTTGGCAGGGGGATCAAGAATAATACAGACTTCACTGGTTGATTTTTTGCGGTGAAGATGGGAATTGAGTTTTAAGAAGGTGATTTGATATGCCCCTTTATATAACTCAAACCTATGCAAAGATTGGTATTGAAACAAGTCCGGCCAGATTAGAAATGCGATCGAGATGGGCAAGGTTGGAACTTAAACAGAATCATGCCCAAATGAAGATGGAAATAACTCATCCCCAAATTGATATTGATCAATACGAAGCTTTTGCAAGTGCCGGACTGAAAAACAACTTGGACCTGACCAGGTCAGAAGTGGAAAAGGCAAAACAAAAAATATTGGAGTATATCAGGGAAACGGCTGAGGACGGAGATACTTTGGCCGCTATAGAGAATGGGGGCAACCCTATTGCTGAAATTGCAGCAAGGGATTTATATACTTATCGGGATTACAATATCGGTACAATTCCTAAAGTGGGACCGAAAATAACTTGCATTGAAGGAGAGGTTAAGATCGAACTTGAGAAAAATCCCGACGGATCTTTAAATTTGGTAGAAACAAATTATGTTCCGTCTGAGCTTGATTTTAAGTACACTCCGGCTCAAATAAGAATATACTTATTGCAGTATGCCTCAATTAAGTTTGACTACATTAGTGGAAGTAAATTTAATGCTTATGTGTAGTTATATTGCTTGCAGGGAATGAATGGAGGAGATAAAATGCTTCTAAAAACAAAGCACTTTGGAGATATTGAAATTGATGAAAACAAAATTGTAACCTTTAATGACGGAATACCCGGTTTTGATGAATTAAAAAGATTTGTGGTTTTATATAGCGGGGATGAGAATTCGCCTTTTAGATGGCTTCAATGTGTTGATGACGGTGAGATTGCCTTTGCTGTGATTAATCCTTTCATGGTTGTAACAGATTATGACATTGAGATTCCGGAGGAGGTGATAAGCAATCTCGATATTAAAAGCCTTGAAGATGTAATGGTACTTTCAATTGTAGTAGTGCCTGATGATATTAATAAAATGACTATGAATTTGAAAGCACCTATAATTATAAACACAAAAAATAACAGAGGAATGCAGGTTATCCTTGACACAGACCGGTATAGTGTGAGACACTATATAGTAGAAGAACTCCGCAGACGGGAGGTAAATATAAGTGCTGGTTCTGACAAGGAAGAAAAACGAATCGATAGTTTTAAATGACAATATTGAGATTACTGTTGTGGATGTTCAGGGGGATCAGGTACGAATAGGAATTAATGCACCCAAGAGTGTTTCTATTTACAGGAAAGAAATATTTCTTGAGATCCAGGCTGAGAATAAGAAAGCTGCTGATGTAAAATCTGTCAATTTAAACGATTTACTTAAGTAGTTTCTATTATTGAGTTTAATAATTAAAATTAAAAGGAAAAGTGATTGGTTGAGATCACTTTTTTTATTGTTTAGGACTTATAAAATTTAAAATTTTTATTAAGTTTTTTTTTTATGCGTCGATATATATAATGAGATTATCAAAGGATATATTTTTCAAGTAGGCCTATCTAAAAAATATATTTCTTTGATAATCGCATGGAAGCAAATTAATAAAAATCAAGGAGGAATCAGTTATGAGAATTAACAACAACATAATGGCAATGAATACCCACAGACAATTAGGTATCAATGCAAATGGTGTTTCAAAATCCATTGAGAAACTGTCATCCGGTTACAGGATAAACAGAGCCGGTGACGATGCAGCAGGTCTTGCAATCTCAGAAAAAATGAGAGGTCAGATCAGAGGGCTCAACCAAGCTTCAAGAAACGCTCAAGACGCTATTTCATTGGTACAGACAGCTGAAGGTGCATTGAATGAAACTCACGCAATACTTCAAAGAATGAGAGAACTGGCTGTTCAGGCTGCAAACGACACAAATACCGATTCAGACCGCGGCGAATTGCAGAAAGAGATAGACCAGTTGACAAAAGAAATCGACAGAATAGCAAATACAACAGAATTCAACACATTGAAATTGTTGGACGGCAGCAAAAAAGGATTGGTTGAAGCGGAAGATTCAAAAGCGACGTTGCAGAACAACAGTAACGTGGCCTTTACATTAGGTACAGTAGCAACTGATATAGCGGATAGCTTTACTGTAACAATCACAGCTACAAATGAATCAATAAGTTTTGCAGGTATGAACTTTGAGATTTCTGTAGTTGGCGCTGATAAGAATTCAGTGGGACTAGCAGACGAAAAGACAATACAATATAACAGTAAAACTATCATCGAGTTTGAAGAAGGTAGTTTGAGTAAATTGAAAGCAGGAGAAAGCATTACAATTTCTGTTAAGAAAGCTGTTGAAGGAAATACGGATGTTTCTGATGCATTATCTATGCAGATAGGTGCTAATAGCGGACAGAATATTCTTATCGGTATTGGTTCCATGAGAGCTTCAGATCTCGGATTGAGAGATCCTGATGGAAAAGCATTGGATATTACGACTGCTTCTAATGCTACAGGAGCAATAACTCAGATAAACAATGCTCTTGAATATGTTTCAACTGAAAGATCTAAACTGGGAGCTATACAAAACAGATTGGAACACACAATTAAGAACCTCGATACAGCTGCTGAAAACTTACAGGCATCCGAGTCAAGAATTCGCGACGTAGATATGGCAAAAGAAATGATGGCATTTACGAAGAACAATATTCTGCAGCAGGCAGCTACTGCAATGCTTGCTCAGGCAAATCAAGTACCTCAGGGTGTATTACAGTTATTACAATAAAATTGCGATATAAATCTCAAAAAGGATTAGTGGGGATTCTCGCTAATCCTTTTTTAAAATCAATTGAGGTGAACATATGAGAATTTCAGCTTGTGTTATTGTGAAAAACGAGGAGAGAAATATAGCCAGATGTATAAGTAGTTATATTGATATTGTTGATGAGATTGTTGTCGTAGATACTGGATCTACAGACAGAACTGTGGAAATAGCGAAAGATTTGGGGGCAAAAGTTTTTTATTTTGAATGGGTAAATGATTTCGCAAAAGCTAAAAATTACGCATTAAGTAAAGCAACAGGAGATTGGATAATATTTTTGGATGCGGATGAATACTTTGATGTAGAAAGAAGCAGAAATATCCCCAATTTAATTAAAAAGTATGGGAAGGATAAAACGAAAATTTTAGGATGTACTCTTGTAAATATAGAAGAAAAAACCGGAGAGATAATTGGTACATGCTCTCAGTCAAGAATTTTTAAAAGAGACAAGGAAATATACTATATTAGTGATATTCATGAAAGGCTGCATTCTGAAGGAAAAGATACCAGAGCTGTATTTTTAACAGAAGAAGAATTGTTAATCTATCATACAGGTTATTCTCAGCATAAAATACAAGAAAAAGCAGAGAGAAATTTGCCGATGCTGCTAAAGGGATTGGAAAGAGAACCTGTTGACCCCACTTTATATTTTTTTCTGAGCGACACTTATTTCTCTCTCAAAGACTATGAAAAATGTATTTATTATGGGGAACTGTTTCTAAAAAACAGAGTAAATATGACTGGATTAAACAGTAAAGTTTATCAGAACATTATTGCAGCAAAGTTAAAGCTGAAGCTTAATCAAAAAGATATTGAATCATTCATAGAAAAGGCATTGGCAGAATTTCCCGAGCATCCAATGTTTTATATGTTGTTAGGTGAGTTATTCTTTTCGAAGAAACAATATGAAAAAGCTTTGGAAAACTATAAAAAAGCTCTTGAAAAGAATAATAACTATAAGAATATCGAAATCAATAATTTAGCCGGAAGAAACTATGAAATTGAGAAAACTATTGCATTAATATTAGAAATAAAGAACAAGAAGAAGGAAGCTTTGGATTATTATATTTCGGCATTAGTGAGAAAAAAAGATTATCATGTGGCCCTTGACAGACTGTTAAAACTCTGTAAAAAAGAAAGCGAAACAGAAGTTATTAATATATTAGAAAAAATATACGACAGGAATAATTTTGAGCAGTTAAGCTTTTTAATTGAAAGACTTGTAAAACAACGATATAAATTAGCTTTAGCATACTATGTAAACTTGATGCTTAAACAATTTAACCATCAGGATTTTTCCATTGTTATTATGTTTTTGACTAATGAAAAATACCAACAGGCTTTTAAGCATTTTTACGAAGCTTATATAACGAATTTTGAAGACATTTATGCAAAATTAGCCATAGTTACAGGATATTTAAACGATAGCGAAGAAATGCTGCTAAAAATAAGGGATGTAGTAATTAAACCTTCCTATAGAAGAATAATTGAAGCTATACTGTCGAATAATCCGGAATCTGTACTCTTGCAAGAAGATCTTAACGACTATTTAAAAATTCTAACGGAGATAATTAAGATTGGTAAAGAAAATTATATAGATAAGTTTATTGATTTAAAGCATAAGTTTGAAGAAAATTCAGGGGAAATAAGCATTGCCATAGGTAATATCTTAAAAGAAAACGGTTATTACAGAAAGGCTTTAGAACAATATGCGAAGCAAGAAATAGGTGAAACTCATAGAAAATTTTTCGCCATGGGGTATTGCTATTTCAAATTGGAGAACTTGGAACAAGCTTTGATATGTTTTGAAAAAGCTCTTGAAAACGGATATCCAGTAGATGAGATTGAAGTATTTTTGCAATGGATAAATGAACAATTAAGTGATAAAGATACGAAAAATTACTGTAAAGTTATAGATATGCAGATACTTAACAGTTAATTAAAAGCCTTAAATTAGGCTTTTAATTTTTTGTCAAATTTTCGTTTTGTATTAATTATAAAGGATAGGCAGCAATTTTATGAAACCCAAAGTTGCCAAATCTAATAATAATGCATTCCTTTATGTTATTAAATCTCTATGTTTTGAAAAGAGTCTTAAAAACATATATCAGAAAATGAAATTGATCTGTTTTTACAATGGGTTAGATAACAAATAATTGATGAAGAGGCAAAAAATAAGCGTTAAGAAGCAAAACAAGCTGACCGATATTGAAAACAATTAGTTTATTATTATGTTAAATTACACTGTATTGTTGAAGAGGATAAATAACGTGGTATCATCAATACTGGCAAATTATTTAAATTGCTAAATAGGAGGAGTCAAAGGAGAAGTTTTACAAAGAAAAAGTACCGAAAATATCTAAAACAAAATCTAGTTACAAATCCGGAAAATTTATGTAAATGTAATGGATTAACAGCGAAAGCGAATGGTTGTATGAAGAGCTTTATGCCTAAATTGGACACATAAGGAGTGCAATGCCATTTTTTTATTTTATTTTTGAAAATAATATATAAATGAAAACTATAATAATTAAAAGTTATTAAGGTGGTAAAGAATTGTTAGACTATAAATAAAGTTATGAAAAAATAGATTATACAACAACCTATATTGTGGATATTTAGAGAAGTTTTAATAAAATTGTAAAATGTTTGAATAAAAAGTAATAAATTTTTCTAAAGTTCTAAAAACAACTAACCGATATTATAGGAAAATAATTTATTAATGTAATGAAACGTGCTATGTCAGAGATAAAAATGTATCTTAGAAATATATGAGTAAAGTGAGATGTGAATTAATGTTTCAGATATTAGAAGTCAAGATTAGTTAACAAGTCAGATATAGCAAGGTTTATTTAAATATATGTGTATATAATCAAACTTCGAATTTTGTATTATTTAGTAGAATTATATATTTTATAAACATAAAGGAAATGGGAATATGACAGATATTATCCAGGCTGAAATAGATGAGGTCCTTGCGGATAAAAATATTTTTTGGCAGGAACTTAAGGGGTCTACAGTGCTTGTAACCGGGGCAACGGGTCTAATTGGAGGTGCTTTGGTTCGAGTTTTAGAAGGAGCGAATGAGAGATATGGATTGAATATTAACATTATTGCTCATATGCGGAAGACCCATGGAGATATACGGTCGAATATTGATATTGGGGCTAAGCCTGATTACATTTTCCATTGTGCAGCAATTACAAAATCCTTTGAAATGGTGAATAATCCTGTTGAAGTAATTAATGTATCAATTGATGGTACCAGAAATGTTCTTAACCTGGCAAAGGCTGCAAAGAGCAAAAGCGTTGTATTTTTGTCCAGTATGGAGGTTTATGGACAGACCGAAAAGGTTGAGGTATGTGAAGACGATCTGGGATATATTGATTTGACAAATCCACGCAGTTGTTATCCTGAGAGCAAGCGATTATGTGAGGCACTATGTACTGCCTATTACAAGCAGTTTGGTGTCCCGGTAAAAATAGCAAGGCTTGCACAAACCTTTGGAGGAGGAGTTCCTTCGACGGATACAAGAGTGTTTGCCCAGTTTGCAAGAAGTGCTATTAGAGGTGAAGATATTGTCCTTCATACAAAAGGGAAATCTGTTGGAAACTATTGTTATATAGCAGATGCCGTAAGAGGTCTCTTAACTCTTTTGTTAAAAGGAGAAAACGGACAGGCATACAATATTGCTAATCCGGCTAACAGCATGACGATACGTCAAATGGCGGAGCTGGTTGCTAACAAGATATGCAGTGGTAATATAAGGGTAGTTGTTAAGATACCGGATAATATAAAAGAATATGGGTACTCCCAAGATGTTGGATTTACATTAAATATAGATAAGATAAAAGAGCTTGGGTGGTTTCCAAAGTACGAACTTATTGAGATGTATAAAAGACTAATCGAAGACTGGCTTAATAGAGGAGTTGAAAAAATTAAATGAGACCATACCATCAGCGCCAAATTTTAGAGACAGTTCAAACTTTATATGAGGTTTTAAATGAGCTTGATAGGCAACTGGAACCAAGGATAGCTTCCGGTCTTGTTTCAGAATGCTCTGAATTTACTAATGAAATTAAGAAATATATTGATAATTTGACAGGAAAAGAAACATTAACCGGTAATCTACTGGCTGAATATATAGAACTTCTTGATAAATATAAAAGAGGAGAAATCACAAAGGGTAATTTACACAATCATGTTGTGAAGATTGAGAACAGTGTTAAGTCGGAGCTAAAACCTGATAAGCTTGAGGTTGTATTTTTACCCTATAACGCAAGTATGTGGGATTCTTTGGAATCAATTTGGTTGGCGGCAAAGGAAGATCCTAAGTGTGATGCATACTGTGTGCCAATCCCATATTTTGAGATTAATCCTGATAGAACATTAGGTAAAATGCACTATGAGGGAGCTAACTTCTATTGTTATAATGTTGAAATTACAAATTGGCTGACCTACGATATAGCTACACGACATCCGGATGTAATTTTTATACATTATGCCTATGATGATAATGTAAGGAATGCAACTATACATCCCAACTATTATAGTAAAGAGTTGAAAAAGCACTGTGAATGCTTGATATATGTGCCTTATTTTGTTGCTCCTGGAAACACAGTTGAGGAATATTGTGGTTATCTGCCAGGAGTATTGAATTCCGATTATGTAATGTTACAGTCTGAAGAGATAAGGCAATCCTATATCAGTCACTATAAAAAATTTGATGAGGCTAATAATTTAAACTCCTTTTATGGTAAACCCGAGGACAAATTTATAGCCATCGGTTCACCAAAATACGATAAAGTAATAAATTCAAAAAGTATAAACTATGAAATTCCGCTCGAATGGCAGCAGTTAATTTACAAGGAAAATGGAGAAAAAAAGAAAGTAATATTGTATAACACTCATATGTTTACATGGATTAATGGAGGAGAAGCCTATTTTAAGAAAATTTCATCGGTTTTTGAGGCTTTTAAGAATAGAAGGGATGTTGTTCTTTGGTGGAGACCTCATCCAAATACCGAGCTTAACTTCCGAACTTTTCGACCGGATTTGTTAAACGAATATGTAAAAGTTATTGAAACGTACAAGAGAGAAGCTTGGGGAATTTATGACGATACATCTGACCTTCATAGGGCAATTGCATGGAGTGATGCTTATTACGGAGACGGGTCCAGTGTTACTGAGTTATTTAAAGTGACAGGAAAACCAATATATTTTCAAAATACTGATTTCACGGATGAAAATCCTATTGAATTACTAGGGAATTTTTGGTTTCATATTAAGGATATTTTTGAGGTTTGTGGTGAGTTATATGCTGTAACGTTTACTGAGCATATATTTAAATTGGTAGACAATAGCTTGAAATATGAAAGTGAAATAAAAATTGATCCTGCGGTGTTACGAAATAGAAACTTCTTTACTCAGCTCGTTATAGATGACAGGATTATTTTTATTCCTCATAACTACAATAAGATTGTTGTTTATAACGTTAAAACCAAGGATTATAATGAATATCCTCTTGAACTGAAAGATGAGTTTATTGCACCATATAATGAGTTAAATAGAAACTTCTTCAATGGAATCATCTACAAAAACAAGATTTTCTTGGTACCATGCGGCTATCGCAATATTGTTGCTTTTAACATTGATACTAAGGAAACAAAACATTGCTTGGACTTGCTGAGACTATTTCCAAAAGGTGAAATGATTAGTTTGTTTTACGGTTGGACTTGGCTGAATGAAAATACAATTTTATTGGCTAGTTTGTATACTAATGAAGTTTTGGAGTTTAATCTTGATACTTATGAATATAAGGTTCATAGATTAGGAAATAAAAATCAGTCATTTCAAAATATTTTCAAGCATGGTGATGTTTTCTTCCTTGTTGGAAAACAGGGATTTATGATGAAGTGGAACTATGAAACAGGTGAGGTTATAACTTACGATAAACTGCCTAAAGACTTTAAGGCATCAAAAAAACAAGACAGGGTATTCTTGGCTAGCAATATTAAGCCGTACAATAATAAGCTGATTTTGTTCGGTGGATTTACAAATATGGTTCTAGAGTTTAATTTTGATACCTGTGAATTTAGAAAGTTAGATGAGTTTGATGCAATTTTAAATCGTAAACCCAAATTTGAAAAATATAACGATTACTCGTTTTCAACCTGTAATTTTATGTTGGACGAATTTTTGTACTTTGTGCATAAAAATGATGTTCTATATCGCTATGATTTTGAGACACAAGCTATAGAAAAGATTTGCGATATAAGGCCTGAGTTAACTGCGGATATATGTAACATATTAAACAACAGTTTTATTGACAGTATGTTAAGTGGCGTAAATCCACACGTTAGAATTAATGATTCTAATAAACTGCAGGATGGTCAAGCTGGTAATAGAATATATAATTTTGCAAAGGATAGGGTGTTGAAAAGATGAACCATGCTTTAATTTTTGCTGGTGGAACAGGTCGAAGAATGAATACGGCTGATAAACCTAAGCAATTTCTCGAACTGCATGGTAAGCCTATTATAATATATACCATTGAGCATTTTGAGAAACATCCAAAAATTGATAATATTCTTGTTGTATGTCTTAAAAACTATATTGACGAATTATGGTGGTTGTTGGACAAGTATGCAATTAAAAAAGTCAGTAAGATAGTGCCAGGAGGAGATGGCGGTGACATATCCATTTATAATGGTCTGCAAGCACTGGAGAGCATGTGTAAGGATGATGATATTGTGCTTATTCATGACGGTGTTCGTCCATTAATAAACAGCCGCTTGATAAATGACAATATAGATTCTGTTGAAAAGTACGGCAACTCAATATCGATTGAACCTGTGATTGAAAGTATAGTGCACGTTTCATCGAAAGATAAATCAGTGAGTATTCCTCCTAGAAGTGAAATGTTTTCTGTAAAAGCTCCTCAGGCTTTTAGATACTCAGATATCTGGGATTTATACAAACGTGCATATAAAGATGGTATACGAACTGTTGACTCTGCCCATTTGTGCAGTATTTACGGTGTTGAAATGCATTTTGTAAAATCTACTCCTAGTAATATTAAAATAACCATGCCACAGGATTATTATATATTCCGAGCATTGTTTGAAGCTAAAGAGAACCAGCAGTTAAAAGGGCTTGATGATGTTTTTTAATTGGATGTTAATCATTCTGAATTATTATAGGGCAATCTGCGTATACAAAAATTTGGAGGGTGGAAGAAATTATCATGAAGGTTGAATATATAATTGTTCAGGCGGGAGGAAAAGGTACAAGACTTGAATATCTTACAGCCAATAAGCCAAAGGCAATTGTTCCTGTTGAAAACTTACCTATGATATTTCATCTATTTAGAAAATTTCCGGATAAGAAATATATTATAATTGCCGATTATAAAAAAGATGTTTTAAGATCATATCTTGAAAGTTTTGCTGATGTGAAATATCAAGTAGTGGATGCCGAGGGTACAGGTACTTGCAGCGGTGTGAAAAAAGCGGTTGATTTTGTACCGGAAAATGAACCATTTATGTTGATATGGTCAGATTTGATTTTATCAGATAAGTTTCATCTGCCCGAAGAAGAAAATAATTATATTGGTATATCGCAGACTTTCACCTGTCGTTGGAAATATGAAAATGGTGAGTTAGTGGAAGAACAAAGTCAAGATTATGGCGTTGCAGGTTTGTTTGTGTTTAAAAACAAGGATTGTTTGAAGGACATTCCTCAAAGTGGTGAACTAGTACGATGGATGAAAGAGCAAAAAATTAAGTTTGAATCTTTAGGATTGGCTGGAACCAAGGAATTTGGAACGCTGAAAGAGTATGCAAATTTAAATGCAATGAAGACACGTCCATTTAACAAAATAACAATTAATGATGATGTGGTTATTAAGGAGCCTATAGACAAGCAAGGCAATGTTTTGGCGAAACGTGAAGTACAATGGTATAAGTATGCTTCTGAAAACGGTATTATGACCATACCTAAGATAATTAACTATGAGCCGCTTACTATGGAACGTATTGATGGGAAAAATATATATGAAATTGAAGCAGATAGAGAGGTAATGGGCAAAGTTGTAAATGCACTGAAGGAGTTACACTGTATTAAAACTGTACCTGCAGATTCCTTTAGCATCAAAGAAGCTTATTACAGCAAAACAATGGAGCGACTTGATAAAATCCGTAACCTTGTTCCTTTCGCAGATAAAAAGACAATTACGGTAAATGGACGTGAATGTCGAAATGTGTTCTTTTATAGGAGAGATTTTGAGAGGTTGATTGATGGATTAAATTGTAGCAATTTTGCTTTTATACATGGTGATTGTACCTTTTCAAATCTATTGTTAAGAAATAACGGGGAGCCTGTGTTTATAGATCCTCGGGGATATTTTGGATATACAGAGCTGTACGGTGATCCGGACTATGATTGGGCAAAGCTTTATTATTCTATTGTGGGAAATTATGATATGTTCAATTTAAAAGAGTTTAGGCTTTGCATTGGTGAAAATGACGTTAAACTAGACATAAAGTCTAATGGCTGGGAGCATTTATCTAAAGAATTTTTTCAGTTGATTGATGCGGATGAGAAAAAGATTAAGCTGATTCATGCCGTTATTTGGCTTTCTCTAACAACCTATGCCTGGCAGGATTATGATTCCATATGCGGTGCCTTCTATAATGGAATTTATTATCTTGAAGAAGTTTTCAATGAAATACATTAAAAATTTAAGAATTTTTTTGAAGTTATTAGAATTAAGACTAAATAACTAAAAATTGGGGGGTAAGGATGGACAGACTGTTTAATAATAATTTCCATGAAGCAGAAAGAGGTAAAGAAACCGTGGAGAGATGCTATCAACTTCTGCGATCATCACATAAAGTGGTTTTAATATTTCCGGATGATGACAGCAGAGTTTTAAGGGCTGCATATAAGTATCTTGATATATTTCTAACAAGTTCTCATTACGATGGTGCTATTGTTATTTCTTCCATTGATTTAGATATTGATTATATGAGAGAGATTACAAAGGTACCACTTCAGTATTGCAAAATCGATGAATTGGAAATGAATTCTGTGCTACGATTTGCATCTTTTATATGTGATAAAACTTTAGTAAAGGTGATATCTTTGAAAATGCCTTTCAATCAAAAAGCGGATGATTTAGTAGGGTTCAAAGATATTACAGTTGATCATTTGGTTTATTATTGCCTTTATGGTTTGTTAAAAGGGGATGACATTTTCGATGAGTGTAGATAATTGTTCTCTTAATGAGAAAAATGTAAATTTTGATGCAGCATGGTTAAGTGAGCGTGAGGAATATTTTCAGGGCTTGTATAATGATATTATGAAGCTTAGAGATCAAGGTAAATTTGCGGGACGCAAAATTGCTGTTGTTGGTTGCTGGAATAATTTTATGGAGGTTAAAAAAATTATTGAGCAATTGAGCTTAAAAGTAAGCTTTATAGCTGATAATAATCCGAAAAAACAGGGAATTTCAAGATGCGGGATTGTTTCGCAGTCTGTAGAAAGTCTTGTAGATGAAGAGAATATTGCAATTTTGGTAATTAACAATATGTATTGGAAAGATCTACGTCAGCAGCTTATCAGCCTTCAATTTGTTGAAAATAAGGATTTCTTTGTTTTATATGGAGGAGCAAAATTTGAAGCTGATGCAAAAGGTACTAATGATACGTCAATTATTTTCCCTAGGACTTGGGATGAGCTTAGATTGCAAGCATGGGATGGTTTTCAATCTTATAAAAAAATTAATGATAAGTATAAAGGTTTGCCAATTTGGCTTATGCATCAACCAAGCTTGGGTGATCTGTATATCTTCTCACTGTTTCTTCCTATTGCCATGGGAAAGAAAACCGTTTCAGAATGTGATTGTGTATTAATTGTAACCAAGAATTCAACAAAAAAACTTGCAGAAGCGATAGGCTATAGGAATATTGAGCTAATAACCTTTGAAGAAGCTAATAAGAATTGGTTGGTTTTGTTGAAATTAATGGGAGATCAGTTGAATATAAGGAATGCTGTTTTTCATGGATTAAATACAATATTTCAGAGTCTAATTTGGAATACAGCAGTTACATTTCGAGATAGTTTCACAAAGTATGTATTTCACTTTGAACAGGAGGTAGAACCTATTTTCTTTGACTTTCCTAAACGAAGAGATGTGGTATTCCGTCAGTTTACTGAGTTGGGATTACAGCCAGGTAAAACAGTACTAATATCTCCTTATGCTGGTCATTTCGAAGCTTCAATTTCAGAAAATCAATGGAAATACTTGGTAAATAAACTGATTGAGAAAGGTTATTCTGTTTGTACTAACTGCGGAAGTGCAAATGAGCTTCCATTACCAAATACTATTGCTGCATCAATTGAATTGCAGGACTGTGTTGAGTTTGTGGAGATGGCCGGATATTTCATTGGAATTAGAAGCGGGTTTTGTGATTTGATATGCAAGGCTGATTGTAAAAAAATAGTAATTTATGAAACAGGAGCAACTGCTGCATCCATTGATTATTTTGGATTTGCTAATATGAGAATTGCTGACGATATTATTGAATTGATCAATGATTGTATCCATACAGATCAATTAATGGATGAAATTCTTCAATACTTTTAATAGGATAAGTTAAAAAATAACATGTAGCAAATTACTATATGTTTGCATTAATTATGACGATATGTATACAGAAGAAATTATGTAAAGGGGTGTTAGCTTTGAGCAGAAAATATTTCACTAATATTATTTCGCAAATAGACAATACCTTTGCAAGGTTAGAAGAAGAGCAGTTTATTGCTTTGCTTGATGATTGTGAAAAGGTAATTAGAAACGGAGGAAAAATAGTAGCCTCAGGATTGGGTAAAAATGTGCCCATATGCGAGAAGTTTGTAGGTACTATGAATTCCTTGGGTCTTGAAAGTGCTTTTTTGCATACGAATACAGCTATGCATGGTGATGTAGGACTAATTAAGGAAAATGATTTAGTTTTGATTTTGTCTAAAAGTGGAAGCACTGCTGAAAGTTGTTTATTTGCTGAGTATATCCATGATTGGAAGGTTGAGAAATGGTTGTTATCCTTCAATGATGGAGGAGAGCTTGCTAAGATGATAGACAAAAAGTTATTGTTACCCCTTGAGCATGAAGGAGATCTTTGGGATATTGTTCCAAATAATTCTTCTTCCTGCTATTTGATTCTGTTACAGGGTCTTGCTTTGTACTTAGCAGAGAGACTAGGAGTAACTCTAAACGATTTCAAACGTAATCATCCAGGCGGGGCAATTGGAGTGATGTTAAGCTATGCCATATAAATTATCGCTTTCCTCTTTGGGGCATACTTGGCTTTTGGATTTAGATGGTACTATTGTTAAACATAACGGTTATTTGATTGATGGACATGATACATTTTTGAATGGAGCTCTGGAGTTTTTGAGTAATATACCTGAGGAGGATATGATAGTGTTCGTTACTTCACGGAGGGAAGAATATCGTGAAATGACAGAAAGGTTTCTCAGGGATAATGGTATTCGCTATGATTATATTATATTTAATGCTCCCCATGGTGAAAGAATACTTGTTAATGACCGCAAACCCAGTGGGTTAAATACGGCTGTAGTATTGCAAATGGAACGAGACCGGTTTGAGGGGATTGAAGTGGAGGTAGATAAAAAATTATGAATAAACTAGATTTTGGAATCAGAAACACTAAAAAAGATGCAGAATCTTTATTAATACGGCCTCCTGTATTTTATCTTAAGATTAACCTTGATTCGGATTTTGGAATAGAATGCTTTAATCACTGGGTAAAAATAGTTGAGGCATCTAGAGCAGAATATTATATAGTTTGTGACAAAGAAAAACTTAAAGAGAAAGTTATAAATGATGAAAACAAAGATAAATTTATACCTACTTCTATAGAGGCAAAGAAGTTATTGAGAAAAATTGTTGATCCACATTGGCTTAATGCAGGAGCAGCATTATTTACTCCATTTCTACATGCTATGGAAAATGGCTATGAAACATTCTGGAATATTGATGCTGACGACACAGTAATGTGTGCTGATGCTTTCAAATGTGCTGAAATGCTAAACCAAATACAAGAATATGCTGACAAAAGCGATTTTGACTGCTTTAGCTTAGACATGCATAGTAGTGCATGCGAGAGAATATATCCTCATTGGACTTTTGGTGTTTGCTATTGTAAGTTGTCTATTGATTATATTTCAAAGATCCTTAGTTTTAATGAATTGTTTGAAAGTAACAAACTGAAGCCCAATGATTTATTTGGAAATAATTTAGATGAGGTATTTAGTATTTTAGGCAGGTATTCACAAATTAAAGTAGGAACTTTTTATATAGAAAATTTGTATTTTAGACACAATGATTTTGAAATCCATTGCTATAAAAATCAAAGATTTATTTATAGAAATGTTGCACAATTTACAAGAGGTTTTTGGAGATTGACGAACAAGGAAATAGTAAAAGGGTTAAATATACCTGAACGTTTTGTTAAATTTGACTTTGAGCTTTCAGAATCAGAAAGTCTTACTTTTCTAGAAAATAATGATATTTTTAATCACTTCGTAGGAATTAAGATGTATAATATTGATTTTGAGTTTGTTACAAAAAAAATTAGTGATTGCAAGAAAAAACTGGTGTTATTTGGTGCAGGGAAAGATGGCTTACGAGTTTTGAATGCTTTGAGAGCCTATGAGATTGAGCCTTTTTCATTCTGCGATAACTCTCCAAGAGTTATTGGTACTGAAATTCTTGGTGTTAATGTAATTGACTTTGAGCAGTTAAAATCACTTAGCTTTGAAGAAGAAATATATGTTCTTATAACTACTTCGACGTTTTATAATGAAATAAGGGAACAATTATCATCAATTCCTGTAGAGATATTAAACAAAACTAGTGAAGCAAACTTCTATATTAGAAAGCAGTTTGCAAAAACTTTTAAGCTGTTTGACAATAATGTATTTACTCCTATATATCTTTGGGGTGATTTTTATTGGTTTGAGAGATTAAATAATTTTTATAAAGATATTATAAATTACGATTTGCTTCAGGATATTCAAGGTTTTATCGAGTGTGATAAATTACCACAGAGATGTAAAGATTTATATAAGTGTATTACTCTTGATGAATTGCCAGAAGACGCCTTTGTCGTTATTTCAACTGAAGATATTTCGTTTTTAGAAAACCAGCGAGAATTGCTAAGGCGAGGGAAAATTAATAATGTTAATTTCATATTAGGATTTGAACTAGAGTTTGCCTATAAGCGAGTTTTATTTTCATCAACACGAATATTTCAGAATTACTATGATGGTGGCAGATGCTTTATTATCGGAAATGGACCTTCCCTTACTCTTGAGGATTTGCAAACATTGAAGGAAAATAATGAAATTACTTTTGTATCCAATAACTTTTATAGATGGTTTGATAAGACAGACTTTCGTCCAGATTTTTACTTTGTTTGGGATGCACTTGATGTGTACCCAGAAGAGTTTATGCAAGAAGAGAAAATCAATTTTATGGTGAGTGTTTTCTATAGAAATGAGATCCTGAAAGAGGCGAAGAATTTGTATTTCTTTGAAACTTCTCCATGGGTACAGTTTGATTATTATCCACATAAGTTTTTTTTCTCGGAGGATTTGCCTCTTGTATATGAGGCTGGTTCAATTAGTTATATTATGCTACAGATTGCGGTAAATATGGGATTTAAGGAAATTTACTTTCTAGGAATGGATAATGACTTCCCTGTTATTGTTAAGCATGACGGTACTGTAATAATTGATGAAAAAATTAATCACCATTTTTATGAGCAAAAATTAAGACTGGCTACTTATAACAAGGATATGTTTGAAGCTGAATACGCTTATGCTAGAGATTATTGCAAGAAAAAAGGAGTAAGTATCTACAACGCTACAAGAGGAGGAAAATTAGAAGTCTTTGAGCGTGTTGATTTTGACAGTTTATTTCCGAGAGAGGATAAGATATGAGAATAGTAGCTGTAGTTCCCATAAAACTTAACAATGAGCGCTTACCGGGTAAAAATACCAAGCTGTTAGGGGACAAGCCTCTTGTTCAATATATACTTGAAACTCTTAACTCAGTAGATGAAATAGATGAAAAATATGTTTATTGTAGTAATAGTTTGGTATGCGATTATCTTATAGAAGGTATAAACTTTTTGCAGCGTCCTGAATATTTGGATCTGCCTTCATCAAATTTTTCGCAGATATTTAAAGAGTTCAGTAGCTTGATAAAAGCTGATATATATGTTTACGCTCACGCAACTGCCCCTTTTGTGAGAGCAGAGACAATTCGAAAGGGAATAGATGCAGTTGCTTTAGGAAAGTTTGATTCAGCTTTTTGTGCTCAAAAATTACAGGACTTTATATGGTATAAGGGTGAGCCTTTAAACTTTAATGCAGAAAATATCCCTCGAAGTCAGGATTTACCTATTTATTATCGTGAAACTTCAGGAATTTATGTTTTTAAAAAGGAAGTATTTGAGAAATATAATCGTCGAATTGGAAGGAATCCTCTTATACTTGAGGTTGAATATCGTGAGGCTGTGGACATTAATACTTTTGAAGATTTTCAAATGGCAGAATGTCTGCTGAACTTTAAGGAGGAAAATAAGAATGAATAAATATAATTTGCTTGATTGTACACTTCGTGATGGCAGCTATATTACTGAAGGTGAGTTTCCTGACCAAGCTATTCGTGATATTATCAAGACCTTAATCGACTCAAATTTGGATTTTGTTGAAGTTGGTTATTTAAACAGTACAAAACTTTATCGAGGCAACTCCACACACTTTGACAGTATTTCACGTATAGCAGAATATCTTCCAGTTGAACGTAAAAATGCCATGCTGCTTGCAATGGTTGATGTGGATCAATTTAGAATTGAAGATTTTACTCCTTATGACGGTACATCTGTTGACGGAATACGAATCGTATTCTACAAACATCAAATTAAGGAAGCTATTAAATATGCAAAAATTGTAAATGAACTAGGGTATAAGCTTTTTATGCAGCCTATGGTAACAATTGATTATTCTATGTCTGAATATTCATCTCTTTGTGATGAATTAATAAAATTAAATCCCTTTGGAATATCTATTGTAGATAGTTTTGGATATATGACACCGGGAGACTTTAGAAAGTATTTTAAAATTCTGGATAATCTTGCTCCTGAAAATATTATAATAGGTTTTCATTCACATCAAAATATGAACCTTGCACTTCCTGTTGCTGTAGATGTTTTTGAATATTCAACTGCCAGAAGACTAGTGATTGACTGTTCTTTACTTGGCATGGGGCGAGGTGCTGGAAATTTGCAAACAGAACTTGTAGCAAATTATTATAATAATAGTTTTGTGCCAAAGTACGATATTATCGAGCTTATTAGACTTATAAACGAATATATTGTTCCAATCAAGGAACGTAGAGAATGGGGTTACACCCCTTATTACTTCTTAACGGCATATAAAGGATGTCATCCCAATTATGCAGCTTTTGTACTGGAAAATCACCAAATTAGCTTAACTGATTTTGCAGATTACTTAAATACTATTCCGCCGGAAATGAAGACGAAATGCCGTAGACCATATGTTGAAGAGATGTATCAGAATTTTGTCAAAGCAAAGGAGGAAAGACATGAAGTATGGACTATGGTATTATAAAAATACTCACAATATAGGCGATGATATATGGGCTTATGCCCAGTCATTGTTCTATCCGCATATAGACTATTTAATTGATAATACTGAGGTTTATAAATTTAAGTCGGAGAATAATGAAGAGGTGGCAACTATTGTAAGTGCCTTTGTGGAACCATATAATTTTGAATATGGTTTTTTTCCACCCTCAAACATTATACCTTTTTTCATCGGAGCATACTTTCGCTCAACTTTGTGGGAACTATTAGCAAATGATTATATGAGAAACTATTTAAAGGCTTATGAACCAATAGGAATTCGCAGTAAGGTTCATGTTAAGCAATTTAAAGATTTAGGTATTGATGCCTATTATAGCGGATGTGTAACCTTGACATTACCTACTGTTGAAAAAGTCAAAGGTGATTATATTTGTTTGGTCGACGTACCTGAATTTATTATCGATTATGTCAAGAATAAAGTTAAAAATCGTTTTGAAATTAAGGTGATGACTCACATACTTCCCAAAATTGGTGAAGATGTGTTTTTAAAGCATCGAGAGCTTCCTATTAATGAGCGGTTTGAAGTTGTCAAAGAAATTATTAGTATATATTCAGGAGCACATTGTGTGATTACAAGTAATTTGCATACTGCTTTACCTTGTTTGACTCAGAATACACCAGTTTTATTTACCTATCCTCGGGATGGAAGGGGTATTGCTGATTTAGATACAAGAATTAGCGATAACTTGTTCTTACTTAATTCAAATTACTACGAAGATTTTAAAGAGAATAAAGTTGAATATGATTTTATTGATCCACCACTAAATCCAAAGGAGTACTTAGGCTTGAGGGAAGAGCTTATCAAATCCTGCAATAACTTTATAAAAAAATGTGAAGATGGAGAGATAAAAAATAAGTTTCCTTATTCTGAACAAGAGAGAAATGAATATATTATTGAAATATTACAAAACAAAATAAGACAGCTTAAGTATGTAGTTGATAGTAAAAATATGAAAATCAATAGTTTAGAAGAGTTGATAACTCTTTCAAACATAAATGAAAATTCAATTATAGCATAAGGCTATATTATCAAAAGGAGAAAATAAAATGTTTAATGAAAAGGCAATTCTTAGTGCTCCAATTTTTGATGGCAATAAAAAATATCTCAGTGTTGAAAATAAAACAATAACATTTACTCAAATATTGATTGTGCCAAATTTAACCTGTTCATTAAGGTGCCGTCATTGTGCAGCTGGTAATCAGTATGCAAGGCGTAAGGAGTTTGATCCTATGCAAGCAGTAGAAGATTTTGACAAGCTTATGTCTGTATGTAAGACAAAACAGGTTAATATTCAAGGTGGGGAGGTCTTTCTTCATAGGCAGCTTCCATCGTTTTTTGAGCTATTTTCTCAGATGGCGAATTTAAACAACTGTGAATCTGTAGCGGTGTTTACTAATGCAACCGTTATACCTTCAGATGAGCAATTAGAGGCTTACAGCAAGATAAAATTACCTAAAAGGTTTATGATAAGCAATTACAATTTGCCAAATGTAAAGGTGGATAAGTTTGTTAATAAGGTAAAGGAATATAATCTTGATTATGTTGTATTTCCTAAGGATAATTTCTGGTTTCACCCAGGAAGTCCCGAGAGAGAAATCGGATATACTGATGAAGAACTAAAGGAAGTTCGTAGAAGGTGTACAAAATTTGGACGAGCACCTAAACTTATTGACGGTAGATTTTTTGCTTGTGGACAAAATGGGTATGCTGACTATGTTGACATACGAAATTGTCCGCAGGAAAAATTAAAAGATGAAATATATAATTGCATGTTTAACATGGAGAGTTATGATATTTGCCGGTATTGTAGAGGCACCTTTGACGGATGCGAGAAAGTTCCTGCAGCAGAACAAATGCGGTTTAGCGAGCTGTCCTAATGATGCATCTGAGAATACTAAAGGTATTGCCTATTTTACCAATTTTGAAGTGGAGATAATGGGGCAGTCCGTGAGTTTATTGATAGGTTGGTGGCAAATGGATTCTTTAATTAAGGAAATTGATTTGTATAGGAGCAGATGGATTACTCTAAGACTTGAGGACTATGATTTCGTCCTACTTCTTCCCTCTGACGATGTTCAGCTAAACGACCAAATAAAAGCAGCCTTTGAGCGTAAGCTTAAGGGACGGAGAGGGGCTGTTGTAGAAGGGGAAGTGGCACGTGAACTTCTGAAACTGTATGAGCTGTATGAGTTTAGCGGCAAGGTTATTATAGGGTCTTTTGATCAACCTTATGGCCGTAAGCTTCGCAATTTGCTTGATTGTGGTATTGCTGATGCAGAAACATTAATTAATGACGTAATACTGGGGGCTTTATAATGGAACTTCGACATAAAGAGGAAATGAAACTTACAATTAGTAACCTCCTGGCTAATAATAAATTTGCCTGTAAAAATGTGCTTACCTTTGGACACTGTAACGCAACGGAGGAAATGATTGACTATCTTCTGAATATGGGAGTAACAGTTAGTGGGATACTGGACAATAACAAAAGTAAGCAAGGAAGCGAATATAAAGGTATAAAAATAGTTCCTCCACAATATATAGAGAAATTTAATTATGAAAATACTAGTGTGCTAATTGCCACTCGTTTTTTTGAACCCATGGCAGCACAACTAAAAGAACTTGGTTATTTAGGTGAAATTGTAAAAGTTGTTGACTATAACTCCTTTGCCGAATACTCTGTTTCCGATGATACAATAAAACGCAAGACAGAGAGAATGATTCGTGGAACTGAAACCCTAAAGGCTATAAGGGAACAGTTTCCGCATCATCATCTTGTAATATGTCCCAATAATGCTTTAGGAGATGTGTACGTAGCTTGCTCTTATTTACCGGCATATTGTGATAAGAAAGAAATAGAGAATATAGCTATTGTAGTTGTAGACGATGGCTGTCGTCAAATTGCTGAGATGTTTGACATTGCCAATGTTGTAACCCTTGATGACACAAAGATGGATGAATTTGTTCAGGCAATAATATTTAATCATGAGGACAACTGCATTATTGCTCACCATGACCGCCCATACACAGATAATATTATTAAATATATTGATAAGTATTTCTTAAGCTTTACAGATTGTTACAAGTATGCAGTTTTTGGTTTAGGTAAGGAAATTGTACCGGTTAAACCCTCGAAGATTGAGCAGTTTGATAATAAATCAAATCTTTTAGAAGGTAAAAGCGTTATAATAGCTCCCTATGCAAAAAGTGTAGTTCAACCGTCCCGTAGTTTTTGGGATAAGATTGTAAAGGACTATCAACAGATAGGATTTCAAGTCTATACATATGTGTTTGGAAGCGAAGAACCATTGGTTAATACAATACCAATTACTATTCCGCTTAATCAGCTGATAGGAGCGGTTGAATTTGCTGGACATTTTGTGGGACTGCGCTCGGGATTGTGCGATATTGTTAGTACTGCTAATTGCCAAAAAACTGTAATAATGCCAGATTGCTTCTATAGCACTACAAGTATAAAGATTGCAGATTTCTTTGCACTTCCGGGCTGGGAACAAATCATTGTATAAAATGTAACAAGGGGATATACAAGGGTAGTGAAGAAACTGAAAATTTTCAATTTAATTCAGATAAATTGCTATGATTTATATATGAAAAAAATTTAGGTTTTGTGTATTTTTGAATAAATCGTGAAATATGAAATCCCAGTTTGGCTTTTCTCAATATGATCATAAAATCGGATAAATACTAGCACAAGCAGAAACTTTATCTAAATATAATCTGCCGATAATCCGATATAAATTATGAGAAAGTTCATGGAGGGATTTTTTATGAAAATTGAAAGCATGGATGCTGCTATGTTGCAATCGGTAAGAACTCAAAATTCTGATCATTGCATAGATGCTAGGGAAAGCAAAAATGTCACTAATTCAGATAAACAAAGGGTTACAAATAAAGATGCCCAGAAAAATGAAAATATGGAGTATTATATATCAGAAAGAGCGGTTGTTAAGGCTATTGAAAAGGCTAATAAAGCTTTAGTCATGACAAAAACTCAGTTGGAATTTTCAATACATGAAAAGACTAAAGAAATAATGGTTAAGGTAATTGACTCGGATACAAAGGAAATAATAAGAGAGATTCCGCCGGAGAAAATACTTGACATGGTAGCTAAGATGCTTGAGCTGACAGGGATTTTGGTGGACGAAAGGAGGTAACTTGCGTGGCTGTAATTAGGATATCCGGTTTTTATTCCGGTTTTGATGTGGATCAGATAGTATCCGACTTGATGAAAGTTGAGCGCATGAAAGTAGATAAAGTATATAGACAAAAGCAATTGCTGGAGTGGAAGAGGGATAGTTACAGGGATATAACCAGTGCACTGATGAGTTTCAGAGACCAATATTTCGATATATTAAAGCCAGCAACAAATTTTAGATCAAGCAGTGCTTTCGCAAAATTTAAAATACAATCTTCCGACGACTCTGTTGTTACTGTGACAGCAAATGCGGAAGCTGTAAGTAAAACCCATAGTATTACGGTGCATTCTCTTGCTTCAGCGGCTAAAATAGTCGGAGATGATAAAATAGTAGATGCTGTAAAGGGAAGCAATGCAGCGGATCTTTCAGCTCTGGAAGGAAAATCCATATCGGTTAACCTGGATGGAGTTACAAAGACACTGGAACTTGGAAGTTACACCAAAATAGAAGACCTTGAAGCTGATCTTGAACAAAAACTTACCGAAGCTTTCGGCTTGGGAAAGTTTGATGTGGTGACCGAAGACGGTAAAGTAGAAGTGAAATTGCTATTAAACGGCAGTACCTTTACATTGTCCGGAAACGGGTTAGAGGCATTGGGTTTTGCATCCGGAGATAATACATCTAACAAATTGTCTTTGAATTCGTCCCTTGACAGCTTAAAAAATATTTTCAAGAACAAGTTGAATATAAGCGATCCTGGCGAAATTGTAACCTTTACAATAAACGGTAAGACAATTGATGTTAAAAAGACGTATGAACAGGCAACCATTAAAGATATTATGAATGCAATAAATTCCAGTGACGCAGGAGTTAAAATTACATATGATTCATTGAAAAATCAATTTTTGATGGAGTCTACAACTATAGGAGCAGCATCCAGTATAACTTATACCGATTCATCCAGCGGATTGTTAAAAGCATTAGGTATTGTTGATGGAGAGTACAAACAGGGAACCGATGCGGAATTTACATTAGACGGGGTTGAAGGAATGAAACGCAGTAGTAATACCTTTACTATAGACGGTGTTACCTATACGCTTAAAGGTACTTCAACTTCTCCTGTTACTATCAGCCTTGAACAGAATATAGATGCAGTGGTTGAAAATATAAAAGAATTTGTGAATAAATATAATGAACTTCTGGATAAAATAAACGGCAAACTTTATGAAAAATATGACAGGAATTATCAACCTCTTACCGATGATGAAAAGGATGAGATGAGTGAAAAAGAGATAGAAAAGTGGGAGGAAAAAGCAAAGACCGGGTTACTTGCCGGGGATAGTATTTTATCCAAGATTGTGAGCAGTATGAGAACTGCCCTCTATGAAAAAGTTGAAGGTGTTTCAATGAGCCTTTATGAAATGGGAATTACCACTGGCTCTTATACCGATAAAGGAAAACTTAAAATAGATGAAAGTAAGTTGAGAAAAGCCCTTACGGAGAATTTTGAACAGGTGGTCAACTTCTTTACTAAGGAAGCAGAATATTCTTATACTGAAAGCCTTGAGGATTCGGCAAAAAGGACTGTGAGGTACAAGCAGTCAGGAATAGCACAGCGTTTATATGATATAATTCAGGATAATATAAGAACCACTAGGGATTCCAAAGGCAAAAAGGGTATATTGCTTGAAAGGGCAGGATATACCAATGATGCCTCCGACTTTAACAATTATATCGTAGAGCAGATAAAAAACAAGCAGTCAGAGATAGATGCTTTGGAGAAAAAGATGACCGCTCTGGAGGCTGCTTACTACATGAAGTTTACTAGTATGGAGAAATATTTGGGACAAATGGAAAGCCAGATGAGCTCAATACTTTCACTTACCAACTCGTATTATAAATAATAGACTCCGTAGTAACTACAGTATTTTGAATTTTTGAAAAGCATGGAGGTAATAAAATAATGACACTTATCAATGGATATGCCCAATACAAGGAAAACTCAATATATACCGCAACTCCTGAGGAATTGACTCTAATGTTGTATAATGGCCTTGTCAAGTTTTTAATGCAGGCACAGTTGGCCATAAATGAAAAAAATATTGAAAAAGCCAATAGCTGTATAATAAAAGCTCAGGATATATTAACTGAACTTCGGTGTACATTGAATATGAAATATGACATTGCGCATCAATTGGACGCATTGTACGATTATATGCTTGCAAGGCTTGTGGATGCAAACATAAAAAAGGATAATACTATTATTGATGAAATACTTGATTTTGCAAGGGATATCAGAAATACCTGGGAACAGGCAATGAAGATTGCAAAGCAGCAAAATTTAAAAACAGCACAAGTTGCTAAATAGGAGAGATTAAAATGGATAATAGCCCTGAATTTTGCATTGAGAAGATTATCGAAGCGTCGAACAAGAAATACAAGTGTTTGCAGGATTTGGTGCTTTTGACTATGGCGCAGACTGAAGCAATAAGCGAAGAAGGTATGGATGGGCTGGAAAAGCTTATAAATGAGAAGCAAATAAAGATTGATGAGATAAACAAGATTGATGAGGATTTTGGAATATACTTCAACTTGCTTAAACAAAAGCTGGGTATTAATAAATTGGATGAAATCGATGCTTCACAATTGAAGGGTGCAAAAGAGCTAAAACAAATTATCGGACAGATAATGGAACTCTTAAGTGAAATAAATAAATTGGAAAAACAAAATTATGCGAAAGCTAAAAACCTGTTGGATGAATTTGGAATGAAGTTGAAGCAAATCAGGGAAGGCCAAAAATTGAATGATGCCTACTATAATTACGGAGCATCCTTAACTCCTCCGGCATATTTCGTAGATAAAAAGAAATAAGCGAGAAAAGCCTTTGAAATTAGTATTCAAAGGCTTTTTCAATACTTTACGGGAGTGAAAAAATTTTAAAGTTATTGCCTTTCGGATTTAAAATTCTGACGCTTTTGAGCTTGCTGAAATAAGCAATTACTAAGGCTTTGGATACCATTAAGTTTTTATTGACACTAAAGTACATGTTGCATATAATAAGTAAGTAAACTTAATACTTTGTTAGGTGAGGCTCCTATACAGAAAGATGCTACTGCCCAGAAACGTCGAAAGACGCCAATGTGGGTGAACAAACACTACCGGATTAAGGTTTTGTTTAATGTAGCTGGTTTAGAACCTAAGCTGTATAGTGCTAAAACTCAACGAGGGAAGAATATTTTTTGAATAAATGTTGTTTGACTTCCTATCGTGAGGAAGTTTTTTATTGTATTTTTATGTATATTGTTGAAATTAACTATACAGTATAATCTAGAAGACAAATTTTTGTTTGGGAAGTGATAACAATGATGGAGATTTACAAAACTTACGATATGGCTCAACACTTGGAAAAAATAGAAAAAATTGAGAAGGGATGCTGGATAAACCTTTCCGCTCCTACAGAGGAAGAACTAAATTATTTGGAGAAAAGCTTAAACATACTTCCCAATTTTTTAAGAGACCCGCTTGATGAAGAGGAAAAACCGAGAATAGATGTTGAAGATAATCAGACACTGGTAATAGTGGATATACCTTATGTATATGAAGATGAAAAAAATCTTAAGTTCGAAACTATTCCATTAGGCATACTTATAATGGATGACTTTGTTATTACTATCTGCAACAGAGAGTTAACTCTTATCGATTCATTTAAGAGCAAAAAAGTTAAGGATTTTTATACATTTAAAAAGACGAGATTTACCTTACAACTGCTTTTTATGATTGCTAAAGACTTCTTAAGATATTTGAGACATATTGACAAAAAGACTGACGATTTGGAGAAAACACTGCACAAATCCATGAGAAACAGGGAGTTATTCAAACTTCTTGAATTGGAAAAGAGTCTTGTATTCTTTACCACATCACTTAAGTCAAATGATGCTGTTATGGAAAAGCTTCTTAGAGGTAAATATATTAAACTTTATGAAGAGGATCAGGACCTTCTTGAGGATGTACTTATTGAAAACAAACAGGCTATTGAAATGGCTAACATATACAGTTCAATTTTAAGCAGTATGATGGAGGCATTTTCATCGGTTATTTCGAACAATTTGAATATGGTTATGAAATTCCTTACATCAGTAACCATAGTAATGGCTATACCTACTATGATTGCAAGTTTTTTTGGTATGAATGTTCCTGTTCCGTGGCAGAATAATAGTTATGGATTTATATATACTTTATCGGTATCCTTTTCCATTGCATTGATTACCAGCTTTGTTTTGTATAAAAAAGGCATGTTTTGATGGTTTATTTCCATTATAATGAATATACCTATATATGCTTAAAAATATTAAAACTATATCAATGGATTTATATAGATATTAAAAATCGATTTTATGGTATTGTACCGTAAAATCGATTTTTATGTCAGGAATAAAATTTTAGTTTTTATCAGAATCGTCATTAAGACTATTTATGAATTCGGTTATCCTTTGCAAATACTCATCGGTTAGTTTGGTAAAGCTTTCTATATGATTAACACCTTCTGTTTCCCATAGCTTAACATTGCTTCCGCCTGCTTTAAGGAGTTCATGGCTGTTGCTTACAGGAATATAGGCATCGTCCTTACTATGTATCAACATTACCGGTCTTGGGGCTATGTCCTTTATTACAGCTCTTGGACTGAATTCTTTCGGGTCTACTCCTTCTAATATCTTTATTGTTAAAAAAGTAGTCTGGTTGAAGGGAAATGACGGAAGATTACTCCAGGCATCAAGATTGTCATTCAGATATTCTTCCAAATCGGAGAATGGACTGTCTGCTATTACTGCATCAACATCTTGACTTTGAGCTGCTGCAACAATACTTGTGGCCGCTCCCATTGAAAATCCCATTAAAACTATCTGTTTAGAACCCAATTTTTTTGCATAATTTACGGCACCCAGAAGATCGTTTTTTTCATATATGCCTACTGTAGTTACTTTTCCTTCAGATTCACCGCAGTTTCTAAAATCGAAAGTCAATACGTTGTAACCCTGATTTAATAGGGATTTGATTAAAACAAAGGTATCTTCACCGTACTGAAGCCTGTTTTGACGGTAACCGTGAGCCAAAATTACAGTCTTATTACTGCCCTTTACTTCAAAAAACCAGCCCTTTAAATTTATTTCATCTTTAATGTCCTTAAAGGAGATATTTCTGTATTCCGGTACTATATTTGATGTAAAAACCGGCAAAGCTTTCCTTTTAGGATGAGTAAGCATCCATCCTGTGTATGTCGAAACTCCTATTAAAGCTATAGAAGCCAATAATACAAGTATAATTATTACCATAACAATCGTCCTTATCCAGTGAGTTTTTCTTTGGGCGTACGATACTCCGCTAATTCTCATACCTTTTACCTCCTTCAGCCTTCCAGGGTTTGTTTAAGACCATTTCAAGGCGAGCTAATATGTTGTACAAAAAAGTACTCAAATTTGGCTATTTGGTAACATGTTTTTACTTTATTAGTTTTATATGGAAGTTAACTATATATTCACATATTTAATTATATTTTCATTTGCATATAAAGTAAAGTATAAGTAAAAATAAGTACTAAAATTAAGATTTAAATTGCAATATTAAATGCAACACCTATAGTAGAAATCATTTTTTGTTTAGGTGGTAAATCCACAATATTATC
>ENA-OWPA01000433-OWPA01000433.1-bioreactor-metagenome-genome-assembly--contig:-NODE-433-length-58355-cov-4.153506_pt1 | contig 58355 bp, 49 predicted proteins | sample MGYA00238139_ERZ651803 | MGnify/ENA primary metagenome ERZ651803 (study PRJEB26909, sample SAMN07631231) | bioreactor metagenome | isolation source: Switchgrass digestor | place: USA: Dartmouth...
TAGGATTGACTGCTTCCCTGCATATTCATATTCATCTGCTGTGGAGCAGCCTGCATCGGAGTCTGTGGAGCAGTTTGCATCGGAGTCGCGCTGCTCATGTCAGGCTGAATCTTTGCCTGTGGCGATGCCGCATTATTGCCAGGATTATTCTTGACCTCGCTTTCATCAGAAGCACTTAACAAGTTACTTACAAGAGTTTTGGCGAAACTGACAGGGATGATCTGCATTATCCTGCTGTCTATCAAATCACCAACCACCATTTTAAATGAAACCTTCACCAGTTCGTCCGATTCATTTATATCACCGGAAGGATGAACTTTATTAAAATCCATTTTAAATGCGCTGGGAGGTGATATGTCAATTCTCTTGTTGAACATGGAGGACATGGATGTAGCGGCCGAACCTATCATTTGATTCATTGCTTCGCTGATGGCACTAAGATGCAGGTCATTCAGTTCTTCGTCCGACTTTTTGCCCTCACCACCCATCATTATGTCAGTAATAATCTTTACGTCATCTTCTTTTAATATAAGCAAGTTGGTTCCGGTCATGCCATGAGTATATTCTACCTTTACCGCTACATAACCTTTAGCATATTCCTGAGCCATTTCGGTCCAGTTGGTAACTTTGACCTCCGGCGTTGTAATCAAAACCTTATGACCTAGCAAAGTAAACAGAGTAGTGGCCGAAGTTCCCATACTGATATTTCCAATCTCGCCAAGAGCATCTATTTCCTGTGGTGACAATACGTCGGCCTTTGCGCTTTTATCTCCACCGCTATCGGATGATGCTAGTGAACTGCCATTTAGCAAAGCATCTATCTCTGCTTGAGTTAACATATCGCTCATTTATTCAACCTCCGTCTCTACAATACTAGTTATTTTGATGGCAACCTTATTCTTCCTGACACCAGGTATTGCTTTAAATTTCTCCAGATCGCCAACCATAACTTTCAATTCCCCATTTACACTCGTTTCCAAAGGAATTACATCTCCGGCCTGAAGTTCAATGATGTCACCCAGAGAAAGGGATGTACTTCCCAGCACCGCTCTTACAGGAACCTTTACGTTTTGAATCTTATTCTCAATATCCTCTTTTGTTTCCTTGGTAGATGTCTTTTCAATATTTGAAAACCAGTAACGGGTGCTTAGTTTTGATACTATAGGCTCCACCACTATGTAGGGGATGCATATGTTAATAAATCCATCTTCCTCGCCGACTTTTGTCCTCAGGGTAATAAGGGCCACTGTTTCATTGGGGGAAATGATCTGGGCAAACTGTGCGTTTGTTTCAATTTTTTCAAGTCTTGGCCTTAGTTCCAGAACATTTTCCCATGGTTCTCTCATTAAATTCAACATCTGTATTATGATTCTCTCGATTATGGCCAGCTCAATTTCAGTAAACCCTCTTACCTTTTCCAACGATGAACCTTTACCACCGAGAATCCTGTCCACAAGGGCAAAGGATATATTGGGGTCCATCTCAAAAATAATAGATCCTGCCAGCGGATTAAAGTCTATAATTGCCAGAATTGCAGGGTTTGCTATGGAGTTGCTGAAGTCGTAATATGACATGGGCTGTACTTCAAGCACATCCACCTGAACAAGATTTCTAAGATATCCTGACAGGAAGTTTGTAATAAGCCTGGCATATGTATCATTAATTATATGCAGTGTTTTGATGTGGTCCTTGGCAAACTTGTTGGCCCTGCTGAAATCATAAACTTTTATCTTTTTTTGCTGGTCCTTGTCTTGCATCTGCTGAACGTCGATCTCACCTGTGTTTAGTGCTTTCAACAGTTCATCTATTTCACTCTGTGACAAGATATCTCCCACAGAAATGCCACCTCCTTATGTGTAGAACCACTCATCAAAAACAATATTATAGATAATTGGCCTTTTTGTACCTTCATTTTCTATCAGCATTTTGTTTATGCTCTCTATAAGATCATTTCTGGCTTTTTTCTTAGTTTCAGGATCTTTGGCTTCCTCCAGTGTCATGTTCTGGAAATATGTGTTGACAAGCTCTTTTATCCGTTTATCATATATGGTTAATTTATTTTCAACGTCCACACCCTTAACTTTTTTGAAATACAACAACTCTATGTTAAGCTTTATAACCGGTGGAGTTGAAGATTTATTATTTTCACTTTTCAGGTTGAGCAGAACAGGTTCTTCCCCATATAACATTCTGGAAGATAATTCATCATCCGAGGGGATTGCAATGGTTCCTGCCATAGAAACGGAATCTGCTCCATTCGAATTGGAGTTGTTTGTCACTAGTATATAACCGACAAGCCCTACAAGGCTTAATGCAAGAATTGCGATAATGACTAAAAGTATGATAGTAAAGACCTTTCCTCTAGCTTCCAAAATTCATGCCCCCTTTATCTTTAGATCCGAAAATAATTAAAAATTTACTACTCTTTAAGGCACTGCAATTTGTAAAGTATAAAACTATACAACAATATTCTAACATTACACTCTCAATTTTTTCAATAGCTTATATTATCTAACACTTTTCGACAGCTAATTTATTATTAATAATACCATTTTAAGAAAACTCAATCTTATTTATTATCAGCCTCAGGCTGCGTCGTAAAATTCGGCGTCAGCCTGAGGCTTGTTACTGCTATACTATCTCTTTATATTTACCAGCTCTTGAAGCATTTCATCGGATGTGGATATTATCCTGCTGTTTGCTTGAAAACCCCTTTGGGTTACTATCATCTCAGTAAACTCCCTGGAAAGATCAACATTCGACATTTCCAGAGTACCCGGACTCAACATACCAGCACCGTCAACACCGGGCTTCACTCCTTTTGCAAAATCTCCGGAGTTCGTTGTGGGCAGGAACAGGTTTTCTCCCAGCTTCTGAAGTCCGGCAGGATTATCAAAGGTAGCCAGTGCAATCATTCCCAGCGGCTGCTGCTCGCCATTGCTGTATATTCCCGTTATAACTCCATCCGCACCTATGCTGAAAGTGGATAATGTACCTGCTTTGTATCCGTCAACGCTCTTAGTCTTCACCGAACAATCCGAAGCGTACATGGTTAAGCTTGAAAAATCCACATTAAATGTAGGGTCATCAACCCCTGCATCATCAGGAAGATCTATTGTAACATTCACATTATTTGTGGTTGATATCAGCCTTCCATCCTTGCCGAAAACAAGCTGCAAGCTACCGGTTGCAGCAGTTCCGCCATAAGTGAAAGTTACATTCCATGGACTTCCGGTGGCAGTAGTGGCTTCCCTGGTAAATATAGCCTTTACCTCATAGGCATTACCCTGCTTGTCATACACTGTTATGGGAGCTGAAAAGGTATCCCCTGCAGCATAGCCTGCATCAAGATTTCCCTTCATAACTGCTTTAGTAGTTGCCTTTGGCTCAATCAGCTGCTTATTCAGCAGATTCAGTTCCACCAGCTCTGATTCGGAGTTAAATTCATATTCTCCGGTAACAGGATTTAGTTCCGGCTCCCATCCCAGAACGTTCAACCCACCTCCGGTTGTCAAATTGCCCAGCTTGTCCAGTATGAAATTTCCTGCACGGGTAAATTTGTACGAATCTCCTCTTCCTCCACGTACTATAAAGAAACCTTCTCCTTCAATCGCCAAGTCCGTGGGGTTGTCCGTCCTTTGTGTGCTGCCCCTTGTCATTATTGTATCTATAGCATTAACGCCCAATCCAAGGCCTATCTGCATTGGATTTGTACCACCTCTTCCTGTTTCCAGGTTCGGTGCGCTGGCACCCCTCAATGTTTCACTGAATATTTCCTGGAAGGTAACCCTTCCTGATTTAAAAGCTACAGTGTTTACATTGGCGATATTATTACCTATGACATCCATCCTTGTCTGATGGGCCCTAAGACCTGAAACACCAGAGAACATCGATCTCATCATAATTAATTGACCTCCTTCGTTTTCTATTCCTTCCGTCGTTCCGGAATAGGCAGCTTCCCGAATGGGTCCGGCTGCTTTAAACAATCCTTTTCGTTAGTAAAATATTGCTAGAGTGATAAATGGTTTTCTCCTTTATGCAAATACTGCTCCGTCTATGTTGGTGAATACATTATCCTTCAGCTCACTGCTGTTAACAGCCGTTATTACCGTACGGTTTTTCACGTTTACAACAAAGGCCAGATTGTCCATGAGCACCAGTGAATCCTTTACTCCTTTGTCTTCAGCCCTGTCAATAGCTTTGCTTATCTTTTCCTTTTGGAGCTGAGTTAGCTGAATATTCCGCATTTGAAGCCTCATTTCTGCATGCTTGGAAAACTTGATGCCATTACACTCATTTAACTTGTCCTGCAGAATATTACCGAATTCACTCCTGCCCTGTCCGGATCTTTTTACAGTTGGAATGCTGTGGCTGTTGTTGGATATTCTCCCGATATTATTTAAGTAATTGTAGTTTGCTGCCACATACAACACCCCCTGTCATATTGATTCCACGCCTTCTTCCTCTGAAGCACCCTCACTTGTTGTCTCTTGACTGGGTTTCATTACCTTTGTTATTCCGTCAACAGGAGCTAGAACCTCATCCAGTACAACCTTGAATTTACCATTGGTTTCAGTGAAGCTTCTGAGTTTTGCACTCACCGGCACCTTTTTGCCGCTTTCGGTGTCTGTTACGATTACGGTGACACGGTTATCCTGCGGCGGCAGGCGATCATTGAGATAATCCCTGATGTTATCCGGATTGGAAGATATATCTCCGTTTGCCGTCACGATGCTGGAGATTTCGGCTTCCACACCGTCCATCACTGCATAATTCTCATACAAGCCCATCTGTATTGATTTGATGTATCCTTTGACACTGACATATTCAGCAGTGTTAGGGTCATATATGATACCTTCGGCATCAAATCCTATAAGACCTGTATATGCTGCAAGGTTGGAGGAGTTTACCACCTTTTCGTCCATCACATCAGTGATCTTATCCACCTCTATATCCTGTCCGTTCACCACTACATAAGTTTTGCCGCTGTTGATTTTTACACTGGAGACAAGGCCTTCGGCAACCTTAACCTCCTTTGTTTCCGAATCCGTCACATTGGCGGTTATGTATTTGCCTATAAGGGAAAAGGCCTGGGACTTCGTAAGCGTGCTGCTCATATTCTGCATTTGCTCCAGGGAACTGAACTGTGCCATCTGGGCAATGAATTGCTTATCATCCACCGGATTTAAAGGATCCTGGTACCTGAGCTGTGTCACCAGAAGATTTAGAAAATCGTCCTTTCCCAAATTGCCGGAAACATCTCTTTTGCCTGTGGTTTCTGAATAGCCGTCTATAATCTGTTGAATTGTTCTTTGGTTATCCACCGGATTAGTTGCCATACATTGCACCTCCTTTGCTCTTTATTTTAATCATGCCGTAAGATCTATGCTGCTGTCACTTCTCATATAAGGATTCAAATTCTCCGGAATATTCGTCATGACTAATCCGTTACCTGCTGTCAAGCCGGAATAAGTTCTGTTTCTGACACTATGCACAGTTGTCCTTTCACCGGCAAAGCTTCTTTTCTCCAATCCTTTTTGAGAATCACTTCCGACAGATACATTGAAACCCTGTACTATAAAGCCTTGCTTTTCCAGAGCACTTTTCAGAAGCTGCATGTTGGCTTCCAGCACTTCTTTAACCTGTTGGCTGTCTGCAACAAAATTCGCCATTACTATGCCATTCTCAGTAACAAGCTTCAACGAAAGCTTGCCCAAATGATCAGGCTTTAAATCCATGACCATCTCCGACTTGTCACCGGTTATCACGGCTTCAGCTTTCTCAACGATCTGATTTAAAATCTCCCTTGCAGAAACCGGTGCATTTTCAGCAGCCATCCTGTTAACGGCCTCAAATCCTGCCTTTTCTGACGTGCCTATTGCAAAGCTGCCAGCAGCAATATTACCTGCATCCGCAATGCTGTCTGTTTCCTGCTGATTATCTTCTGATACGGCTTTTCCTAAGACATTCTGCAATGGATCTTTGCTTTTGGTATCGGTATTCAAGCTACCTTGTTGCAGGGAATCACCATCAAAAGCTTCCAATCCTTCATCTGTAGAATCCGGTGCCATGTACTCTGTAGTAATGGCTTTGTCCTCTGAATTCACATTTTCCTTTAAGGGACTGGATAAATTCAACTCTTCGTCAGTGTCTGCAGCTACTCCGCTGTTTTCTGTGCCCATCTCCGCAAGCTTTGACTTAAACTCAGCCATGATTTCGGATATGTCGGAAACTCTCTCCCTATTGACCACCGTAAGCCTCTCATGGTCAACATTAACCCAATTGCTGTTGACAGCGCTTCTGTTGTTCTCAAAAAAGACTTGGGCATCTTCCTCTGAACTTACGGTTAAGTTCTTCATTGAATTCAGGATATCGGTGAGAGCATCTGCCTGGGACTCACTTAATTGCATGAACTCCGCAAGCTTCGATGCTATCTCTCCCACCTTTTGGTCATCAGCCATATCCGACAATTCTATTCCTGCACTTTCCAGCAGCATAACCAGATCCTGCGGGTTCATGCCCAGGATTTGTGCCAAACCTTCTACAAAAGCTGCAGCATTAGACGATTTCTTTACTAAATCCTTTTTTTCGTCCATGCTCTCCGGCTTTTCATAAACCGGCTCTTTTTTCTCCGTATTGCCGGTATTCCTTACTGCTTTTGCGTTTTGATGTGCTCTATAGCTCTCAACCTTCTGTCTTCCGACCATGTCGGAATTAACAGCACCATCTTCCGCTTTTTCCACCGGGTTTCTTTTGAATTGGTCTGCGCTGGATTTTACTCTGGAGCTGCGGTTTAGTTTAGAATCCATAATATCCTTGAACCGGCTTCCTTCATCCGCTGTGGTTCTACTGGCCTTATTGCCTGAAGAAGCAGGTACGGAAGGCTCTGCTGTCCGGATCATTGCATAAAACTGATTTATCATATTTTCACCCCCTTTCAAAAATCATCTTGTTATATGAAAGCTACTGTCCGTCGTTTTGCTGTTTCAGGTATAACTTTGACATCTCATCGGTCACCTTTGCAGCAAACTCAGGTTTCATAGCTTCTACAACCGCTGCATAATTCTCTTTTTTCATGTTTTTCAGTATGTTAACCGTCAGATCCATTTTGCTGTCTCCTAATTGCTCCAATATCGCAGCTACAGCTTCAGCATCCATTTTCTCGTACAGCTGAGCAAACTTTTTTGCTTCAGCATCAGCAGCTTCCTGCTTAACCACTTCCGAATAAATCTTCGTTGCTGTTTCTTTATCCATATTTTCAAAAAATTCTTTGAAGCCTTTGGTATCCTGATTTGCAACCAGTTCATCAAACTTTTTCTTGTCCTCTTCCAGCTTTTTTTCCCTCTCATCCAGGACAAGCTTCCTGGCTTCCATATCCTTTTTTATATTCTCATTTTCTTCTTCCAGCTTCTTTGCCGTATCCTTATATTTGCTCAGCTCCGCAGTCAGTTCAGAAACCTTTTTCTCTGTTTCCTCAATCTGTGTTTTCAGATTATCCCTTTCTTTTCTTATCTCATTATACTTATTCACCAACTGGCCTTCTGTAAGATATTTAGGATCTTCCGGGTCAGGGGGCTCAGGAAGTGCCAGGTTCAGTAGGGGTATATCCATGATTTGATCCCTGTACTTTTCACCCAAACCATTTATATTGTTATGTATGACAAAGTAAAAGGCTCCCCCAAAAATAGCCAGCATAATTGCCGTAGCCACCAGAAAAGCGGCCAGGCCAAACAATATCCCATTCAGTTTTTCTTTTTTTGCGCTCTTGACATCCTTTTGGTTTGCACTCTGTGCGTTGTTTTCCATCGTATTTTTGATTATCTTAGCCATTTTTATCCCCTGCGAGTAATTTATTCTGTTTATAGCTTACAATCTCGTCAACAAGCTTTTGGTCCTTCTTAAACTGCTCTTTAACATATCCCTTGTATTGCTTGTCCTTAAGCTTTTCAAACATTTCTTTTTCCTGAACTGCCTTAATAAGCCTTTCCTTACATTTATCGACAACTGACTGGCTATAATTTACATTATCCTTCTGATACACAATTCTATCCTTTACCAGTGCAATATAGGAACCGTATTCCCTAAGCTTTCCTGCAGAGACTCCTGTGGAAGATTTTTGATTGAAATCTGAGATAAGGTCCTTCCTTTCATTTTCCAGAGCCAAGAGCTTGTTCTTCTCATGCTCCAGTTTTTTGTAGGCCTTTCCCAGTTCATTTTTAAGGCTGTCTTCCATTTGCACCTTCAAGTTTAAAATTGTCTCAAACTTGTATACAAACTTCGCCATAATATCACCACGCCATGCTTAAGTATAAGTTCCGGCCATTACTGCTGCTTTCAGGTTCAGCACCATCCGGCAACCCAAGATTCATGCTTGCAACTACTTCAATACCTTGCCCATCAAATCCATGACTTCGTCATAAGTGAATTTCTCATGGGTTTCCTGCTCCAAAAAGCCGATTATATTGTCTATCACTTCTATGGCATAATCGATCTTCTCATTGCTTCCCTTTGTGTAAGCTCCGATGTTTATCAAGTCCTCCGCATCTTTATAAACTGCCATCACCTTTTTGATTTCGTTGGCAATCTTTTTATGCTCGGGAGTGATTATATCGGACATAACCCTACTTACACTGGCTAACACATCGATTGCCGGGTATTGGTTCTTATTGGCAAGATCCCTCGAAAGTACTATATGCCCATCCAAAATTCCCCTTGCAGCGTCGGTAACAGGCTCTGTGAGATCATCACCATCCACAAGTACCGTGTACAGCCCGGTTATCGATCCTTTCTGGGAGTTTCCGGACCTTTCCAGCAGCTTGGGCAGCGTAGAGAAAACAGATGGAGTATACCCCCTTGAAACCGGTGGTTCACCTATAGCCAGGCCAACCTCTCTTTGAGCCATGGAAAAACGGGTTAGGGAATCCATCATGAGCAATACATCTTTTCCCTGGTCCCTGAAATATTCCGCCACTGCTGTAGCCACCATGGCACCCTTAAGTCTTATCAGCGCCGGTTGATCCGATGTGGCGACAACCACTACCGTTCTCGCCAAACCCTCTTCTCCCAGGTCTTTTTCAATAAATTCCCTTACTTCTCTTCCACGCTCTCCTATGAGGGCGATGACATTCACATCGGCTTTAGTATTCCTTGCAAACATACCCAGAAGCGTACTCTTTCCAACGCCGCTTCCTGCAAAAATACCAATTCTCTGTCCTTTTCCCACAGTCAGCAAACCGTCCACAGCCTTCACTCCCAAAGGCAGAGGTTCTGTTATTCGCTTTCTTTGCAGCGGATGGGGAGGTCTGCTGTCTACCGGATAGAAGCTGTCTATTTCCAAGTCTCCCTTGTCATCGATAGGTCTACCCATACCATCCAGCACTCTTCCGACAAGATTTTTCCCCACTCCAACCTTGAGCTGACTGCCGGTGGCGATAACATCGCTTCCAGGACCTATCCCGGTCATTTCTCCCAAAGGCATTAACAGCACCTTGTTTTCTCTGAAACCAACCACTTCCGCATCGATGGTCCTATTGTCCCTGGTGGCATTTAATTTGCAGAGCTCACCGATATTTACCTCCGGTCCGTTGGATTCAATGGTAAGCCCCACGACTTTGGATACCTTGCCTTTATATTCTATATAGTCGGAGCTATCCAATATGTTTTTGTACTTGTTCAAATCAATATTCAGCTTAAAGCTTCCCATTATGGATTCTCCTACCTCATTTTCCTACTGCTTGCAAGAACGCTTCTTCAATTTTTGCCACTTTTGTGTGTATACCGGCATCAATGCTTCCATACTGGGTTTCAACAACACAGCTGCCTTCCTCAAGGGACAAGTCCTTCTTGATATCAAGCTCATCCAGCCCCTCTATCATAGACATGAGTTCTTCTCTGCCGGCTTCCACATGGTCAAAATCTTCGTCGGATACCCTTAGAACGATCTTTTCCTTGTGGGCGCACTTTTCTATGGCTTCTCTAAGCAGTCCTATAATGTATCCTCTGTCGGTTTTTATTTCAGCGCATATCACCTTTTTGGCTATTGCAAGGATCAATTCTACTGCATCTTCTTCAATTCCGGCCATGGCCTTGTCATAATCCTCTCTGGCCTTATCCCTTATCTGCTCCGCTTCATTTATAAGGTTCTCATACTGCTGCCTGCCTTCATTTATTCCGTCCTCATATCCTTTTTTTCTGGCTGCTTCTTCTGCCTCGATTTTTATTCTTTCTATCTCTTCCTGCGCTTCCCTGAGTATCTTTTCAGCTTCAGCACGAGCTTCATTAACTATTTTTTCAGCTTCTTCCCTCGCTTCAGCCAGCAAATCCTCAGCATCTTCATGGGGAACCTCATCCGATCCCTCAACAAACCCATCAGCAGGATCATTCTCAACCTTTTCATCCAAAGGCTGAAGCAGTCTGACTGTATTTAGCACATCAGCGGTTTTAATTTGAAAGGGATTCCCCACATTAACCTGATAGTTCTTAAATACCCTGTTATACAATTATTTCATCTCCTCCGCCTCTGGATATGATAATTTCTCCGGCATCTTCCAGCTTGCGTATTATGTTAACGATCTTCTGCTGTGCCTCTTCTACATCCTTAAGACGCAAAGGCCCAAGGAATTCCATGTCTTCCTTTATCATTTCTGCAAGACGTTTTGACATATTGGCAAAAATCACATTCTGAACTTCTTCGGTGGAGCCTTTCAGTGCCACAGCCAACTGCTGGTTGTCCACCTCGCGGAGGAATCTCTGTATTGAACGGCTATCCAGAGTGAGTATATCTTCAAATACAAACATTCTCTTTTTGATTTCTTCAGCAAGCTCTGTATCCTCAATCTCAAGCGTTTCCATGATGTACTTTTCAGTACCTCTGTCAACATTGTTCAATATATCGACTATGGACTGTACTCCGCCTGTAGCTGTGTAATCCTCTGTTACAAGGGATGAGAGTTTCTTTTCCAGAACACGCTCTACTTCCTTTATGACTTCGGGAGAAGTCCTGTCCATGACCGCTATCCTTTTTGCCACATCGGCCTGCTTTTCCTGCGGGAGGGCAGAAAGCACAATTGAGGCCTGCTGGGGCTTTAAATATGAAAGAATCAGCGCTATAGTTTGGGGATGTTCGTTCTGGATAAAATTAAGCAATTGCGACGGATCAGCTTTTCTGACAAAATCGAAAGGCCTTACCTGAAGCGACACCGTCAGCTTGTTTATCACATCCACCGCTTTTTGAGGACCAAGGGCTTTCTCAAGAATTTCCTTTGCGTATCCTATACCACCTTCAGCTATATACTCTTGTGCCAGACATATCTGATAAAATTCTTCCAGCACCTTTTCCTTTTCTTCAGGTGTTACGCTTTTTATATTAGCAATTTCAAGAGTTAATTGCTCTATCTCTTCTTCCTTTAAGTGCTTGAATATTTCGGCTGATTTCTCAGGGCCAAGAGAAATCAGCAGCATCGCAGCCTTTTCCTTTCCGGAATATTCTGTTTTTACCGCAGTACCCCTAGCCATACATTCTCCCCCATAAATACATAGTTATCTTTAGTAATTTTTAATTTTGATGAAGTTATCCGTCCCAATCATCTGAAAGCCAGTTTCTAAGCAGTTGAGCAACAGCATCCGGCTTTTGTTTGATAAACTTGTCGATCTGTTTCTTGATCTCCGATCTTTCCTCTAAATCAATCTCAGGCACATATACAGGCTCTGGTACGGTGAATGCAGGAACCGGTGTAACCTGCTCTTCCTGGTTGGATGGCTCTTCGGATTTTTTTCTTCTTGGTATTACTGCGATCAAAAGTATTATCGCCAGTAACAGCACCAGTACCAAAGGACCATATGTGCTTAAGAAATTGGTTATTCTGTCTGATATCTGCTGCTGTACCGGAGCCTCTGCAGCAATTTTGAATTTGTTGACAGTTATGTTAGCTACTGGAATTCCCGTGGCTGAACTTGCCATCTGCTTTACTTTCTCTATCTCCTCGTTAATTTTATCCTCATCGGTTGCCCTGCTTCCATATAGCAGGTTGATAGCCATGGAAGATTTTTCGGGAATCATCTGTCCGATGGCTTTTTCTTCTTCCGTCAGTATTTCATTGTAAGCATAATTCATTATCTCATGCTCTTCGTCATAAGATGAGTTTTCTCCGTTGTTATCTATCTGATAAGTCGGCGCTTCCGTACCGGGATTGCTTTCAAGCCCAGGTGCGCCACCTTCCACGTTTCCATTTTCTATCTTTGTTTTGCTTCTCTCACTGCTTATTACTGCAGCTCCATCCATGCCTTCCGGATTTTGCAATATCTTCTTGTTTGATTTTGAGCTGTCAAAATCGAGAACCGGATTTGCTACGACAGTGATGTTGTCAAAGCTTTCAAATTGTCCGGAAAACAATTTTCTGATACTTCTTTCCAGATCTTCGCTCCATATTTTTTTCATTTCATATTGAGAATTTACATCACTCGAAAGCTCGCTGGTATCTTTTCCTGTCAGTTCATTCAGGTCATAATCCACAACAGTTACATCTTTAGGATCGAGACCTTCGACACTTCTTGATACCCACATGACGACAGCTTGCACCTGTTCCGGGGTAAGCTGCTTTTTTGGTTTGATCATGACCGAAGCGGTCGGACTTGCAATATCATCATCTGAGAAAAGAAACACTGAGGGTTCGGGAATTGCTAAATCTACCGAGGCATCTTCAATGTTATCCAACATTTTCAACTTAGCCGCAATTGTTCTCTCCTGTGCCTCTTCAAAAAGCTTTCGCTTATCGCCTTCCGTGCTGCTAAGCTTTATTTTATCAAAAGCATCTGCAAATATCGCTCCTGCCGATTCAGGATAGTCATTTTGAACCAGCAAGGCTTGAGCCTTGTTTTTACTCCTGGAATCTATCATAATCGTATTTCCGTTAACTTCATACTTAAATCCGTTTTCTTCCAGGAGAGCCGCCATTTCATTTACTTCCGCAGTGTCCTTGCTTGTTATCAAAGGCACATATGTAGTCCTCGTTAAAAGTACAATGCTGACAACCAATGCTGCCACAAGGATTGCCGCGGTTATGTAAATTCTTATCTTTTGTGACTTGTCCAGTTCCTTCCAAAAATTTGTAACCTTATGTAATAACTCGGTAAAAACTTCCGGCAAATTAAACACCACCTTGTTGTAATGGCTTATCCTTTGTAAATAAAGCTAAACTTTCTCTTATGCTGCAATAGTACGGATGCCATACTTAGGCAGAAAGTTCCGATCATACGGCATACCACACAACACAGCCTCAGACTGTGTGCTTACCGCTGCCACCAATTAACTGCCCCATTCCTATTTGCATCGTGCATGTACATGTTTATGATTCTATATCTGCATTCTCATAATTTCATTATAGGCATCCAGAATCTTATTCCTAATTTGCAAGGTAAACTGAAGGGCAATATCAGCCTTTGCTGCTGCAATAACCACTTCATGAATATTATCCGTTTTGCCGGCAGCAAAATCGTCCGATAACTTTTCTGCATTTACCTGCAGATCATTTACCTTACCCATCGCTTCATTCAAGAAATCTGCAAAGCCGACAGCTCCTTCCGCTTTTTGAGCATTTTGAGCTTTGCCGGTATCTATTTTCAATGGAGATATTGTATTTAAAGTTCCTAAACTGCTAACCCATCCGTTTGCCATATCATCACTCCCGTTTCATAACGATGTATGAGCTTCCCGCGATCGAAATCGCAGATTTTCAACCCACTATTGGGTTTTCTCCCACATTCTTGTCCTCTTAGTCCTTCCAGCATCGCAAGCGTGGCCTCATATAATCACACCCTGCGACGTCCTCACCCGTGACAAAAGACACAAGAATGCGGACATTAACTCCTCCTTAATGCTGCTAAAGAGCAAAATGCCTGCATAATTTTAGAGTGTCCTTCTATTTTTACCCTGATAATGAGCTTTTCTACCTGCCAATTTCTAGCGCTTTCATCGCAATACTCTTCGTTGTGTTAATAGCAGTTACATTTGCTTCATATGCCCTTGTTGCTGAAATCATGTTGACCATTTCGGTTATGATATCAACGTTCGGCATTTCCACATATCCTTCTTCATCCGCATCGGGGTGTCCGGGATCATAAACTCTTTTTAAAGGAGATTGATCCTCCACAATTGCCGATACTCTCACCCCGGAACCGACCATCTTTTCTTTGCTGCTTTTGGTAAGATAGTCGGAAAACTTTCTCTCCTCAAAGATTACCTCCCTGCGCCTGTATGGAGTACCATCTTCGCTTCTTGTAGTATTTATGTTGGCTATATTTTGAGAGATGGTATCCATTCTGAGCCTCTGGGCGGTCAGTGCTGATGCTCCTATATCAAGTGCACTAAAATATCCCATTAATTATCACCTTCCATCATTGATTACTGTCTTGAGCCTCCTCAGCTCATCGCTAAGACTTTGAGAAATTGTGACATATTTTATGGTATTTTTCGCCATAGCTGCCATTTCTACTTCAACATCAACGTTATTGCCATCTAATCGTACACTGGTAGAACTGTTATCTTCAGTAACTTTCATGTCGACTTCGCCAAAATCCTTTTTGCCGATTGGAATATGGCGTTCATCCGTCTTGAATCCTTTGATGGTACTGGTTTTCATAGCATCATTCAGATATTCTTCAAACGCAACAACTTTTCTTTTATATCCGGGTGTATCGCTATTAGCCAGATTGGCATCTATCACTTCATTTCTGAGCCAAGCAGCATCAAGGGCCTTCTCCATAATACCTGTCCGTCCGGTTAGTTTATCAAGCATCTGATAACCCCCTTCCTATACATGAATCATTTCCAGATTTGGCTTTATGTGCTATATATAAAATTCAACTATACAGCAGCAAATTTTTGAGATGTATATTACAAACATATTACATGGTACTGTTATGATATTAGCATATTTTGTCTAATAATACAAGATTAACTTGAACTTTTGTTTTTAAATTAGGAAACAGTCGAATTATGATTTCACTTATAATAATAATTTTGATATTTGGAAAATGCTGATATTTAAGGCTTGCAATGATCGTCCAAATTTGACGGTAGGATAAATTTGGGTTTTTAGTCCTATAGTAAAATGGTACTAAAATATTACCAACCGGGACAAATCCCGGCCAGCTATATTTTAGCACAAAATAACCGATTTATTTACATTTTATGGGCACATCGTCATTCCCTTATCCTTTTCCCGCTTTATATAAAAAGATGGAAACAATCATAAGATATTGAAATAAGCTCAAAGCAACCGTTCTTTGCTGATAATTTCATCGATTACATTAAGAGCCCTTTCCGATATTTTGCGATTTTTTTCCCTTTTATCCTTAATTTTGATATCGAGCTTTTCCATCAAGCCGAAATTTACATTCATGGGCTGGAAATTCTTAATACTTGCATCCGATATGTAATTGCTCAGCGCTCCTATAGCTGTGGATGAAGGAAAGATAATCTCTTCCCTTCCCAGGCATTTCATGGCAGCATTAATGCCTGCCACCAGCCCTGAAGACGCAGATTCAACATATCCCTCAACACCTGTTATTTGTCCTGCAAAGTATATATTGCTGTTTTTTCTCATACAGTAAGTGGGTTTTAAAAGCTTGGGAGAGTTTATAAAAGTATTTCTGTGCATAACGCCATATCTCACAAACTCAGCCTTTTCCAAGCCGGGTATCAAACCAAAAACTCTTTTCTGCTCCGGCCATTTCAGGTGAGTCTGAAATCCCACAATATTGTACAGGGTTCCCTCCCGGTTATCCTGCCTCAGCTGAACTACTGCATAAGGCTCCCTTCCTGTGGAAGGATCTATTAAACCTACAGGTTTTAACGGGCCGAAGGTTAAAGTATCCTTTCCCCTTTTGGCCATGGTTTCCACCGGCATACAACCTTCAAAAACCTCTTCATTTTCAAAATCCTTTACCTCAGCCGTTTGTGCATTTACCAGCTCATTCCAGAATATTTCGTACTGTTCCTTGGTCATCGGGCAATTTATATAATCATCGGTACCTCTGTTGTATCGTGCTGCCCTGAAAGCCTTTGTCATGTCAATCGAGTCATAGGTAACTATAGGTGCGGCAGCATCAAAAAAATGCAGATACTCCTCACCGGTTATATCGCTGAGACTCCTGGACAAACTGTCGGAGGTGAGAGGCCCTGAAGCAATTATTGTTATCCCTTCCTCCGGGATTTCTTCAACTTCCTGGTTAATTATGGTTATGTTTTCATGACCTCTGATAAAATCCGTAACCATCTGGGAAAATTTCTCCCTGTCCACGGCAAGCGCTCCCCCTGCGGGCACTCTAGTGGCATCGGCGCATTTCATAATAATCGAGTCCAGCCTTCTCATCTCTTCTTTCAACAGCCCTACCGCATTTTCCAGTTGATCCGAACGCAGGGAATTGCTGCAAACAAGCTCTGCAAAAGTGTCCAGATGATGCGCCGGTGAAAAAACCTTCGGTTTCATTTCATAGAGTTCTACCTTTATACCTCTTTTAGCAAGCTGCCAGGCTGCTTCACAACCTGCCAGGCCTGCTCCTATAACCTTTACTCTATTATCCATATCATCATTCCTTATCAAGTGGAGTAAATTCTCTGATTATTTGAGGGCAGACATCCGTCTGCCCCCTTCTTTAATCCGGTATTCATATTTTTCAAGCATCATAATGCGGCTAATCTTCTTTTTCAGACTTTTCCTCCTGCTTTTCAAAGCCGCATTTTTCATTGCTGCATTTTAAGACCGCCTTTTTGCCCGAATACTTCTTTTCCAGGAAATTGCCGCATTCAGGACAATTTTCACCGGCGGGCATGTTCCATGTCATAAAATCACAGTTGGGATTATTTTCACATCCCAGATATTTTTTGCCCTTTCTTGTCTTCTTTATCATCACCTTGCCGCCGCATTTGGGGCAATTTACGCCTGCTTCCTCAAGAATCGGGCGTGCATTCCTGCACTCAGGGAAGCCGGGACATGCTAGAAATTTCCCGTACCTTCCGTTTTTGATTACCATGTTTCTTCCGCATTTCTCACATTTAATATCCGTAACCTCATCCGGAATGTTAACTTCCCCTATCTGGCTTTCTGCTTCTTTCAATACCTTTTCAAAGGGGCCATAAAATTCCTTCATGACATCCACCCATTTCTTTTCTCCCGTCTCGACACTATCGAGTTTATCTTCCAGCTGGGCGGTAAACTGGACATCCACTATATCCTTAAAATGATTTTTCATTATATCTGTTACTATTTTACCCAGTTCCGTAGGAACTAAAAACTTTTTTTCCTTTTCGACATAACCTCTTGCAAGAATGGTGGTTATTGTAGGAGCATAAGTGCTCGGCCTTCCTATTCCCTTCTCTTCCAGGGCTTTGACCAGCGTTGCCTCCGTATATCTTGGAGGTGGCTGGGTAAAGTGCTGTTTATGCTCCATTTTTTTCAAGGAGACTTCCTCGCCTTCCTTGAGCTCAGGAATGTTCATCTCCGCATCTTCGGTTTCGTCATCCCTGCCCTCTATATATAGAACCATAAACCCGGGGAATTTCACTTTAGACCCGTTGGCTTTAAATATATAGTCTCCTGCGCTTATATCCACTGATACGGTGTCATATACGGCCGATGCCATCTGGCTTGCAATAAACCTGTCCCAAATAAGCTTATAAAGCTTGTACTGGTCTTTGGACAACGAATCCTTGATAGCATCCGGCTGCATGGACATATAGGTCGGCCGGATAGCTTCATGGGCATCCTGGGCTGCGGATTTGTTTTTATAAACCCTTGCTTCTCCAGGCAGATATTCGTTTCCGTATTTCTCCCTTATATAATTTATGGCCTCCTGCTGGGCTTCTGCAGATACCCTTGTTGAGTCAGTGCGGATATAGGTTACCAAGCCGACCGCTCCGGTGCCTTTTATCTCAACTCCCTCATATAGCTGCTGGGCGAGCATCATTGTCTTCTTTGTTGCGAACCCGAGCTTTCTGGAGGCTTCCTGCTGCAGGGTGCTGGTGGTAAACGGAGGTGCAGGTGATCTTTTCTTTTCGGATGTTTTGATCTTCTTGACAACAAATTTACTTGACTTCAGTTCTTCCAGTATTTTCTTTACCTGTTCCTCGTTTTTCAGCTCCATTTTTTCTCCGGCAGTGCCGTAGAACTTAGCATCAAAAGTTGATTTTGTTGATGTTTGGAGCAGTTTTGCCATGATTGTCCAATACTCTTCCGGAACAAATTTCTCAATCTCTTCCTCCCTGTCACATATCAGCCTGGTGGCAACGGATTGAACTCTTCCGGCACTCAGACCTTTTCTGACCTTACGCCAGAGAAGCGGGCTTATTTTATATCCGACTACCCTGTCCAGCACTCGCCGCGCTTGCTGTGCATCGACAAGATTCATATCGATTTGCCGGGGTGATTTTATAGCATTTTTTACAGCATTCTTGGTAATTTCATTGAAAGTTATTCTGCATTTTTCCTTTTCATCTATATTAAGCAGCTTTGAAAGATGCCACGAAATTGCTTCTCCCTCGCGATCAGGGTCCGATGCCAGATAAACCTTTTTTGCATTTTTTGCTTCTTTCTTGAGCTTATTAATTACATCGCCTTTACCCCTGATGGTTATATATTTCGGTTCAAAGTCATGTTCTATGTCTACTCCCATTTGGCTTTTGGGCAAATCTCTGACATGTCCGACAGATGCTTCTATTTTATAATCCTTTCCCAAAAACCTGCCTATTGTTTTCGCCTTTGCCGGGGACTCGACTATTACCAAATAATCTGCCATCAAATTCCTCCATATCAAGAAACTCAAAATTTGTCGGTTAGCTTTATCTTTTATATTAGCAACAATCCTATTTAAAATCCAGTACTATTTTAGCATACGTTTTCTGACAAGCTCCTGTAACCATAGCAAAATCCAAACTTCAAAAGAAATCTTACCTGATTTTTCTAAAACTCACCGTCGCTTTAACTCGTGTTTATGTCTGGAAAATACCAGCATAATGAATTAAACTAGATTCCACATCCATAAATATTATACTGAACTTTCTAAATAATATAATATTAATTAATCAGTCTTCATAATCTGGCAATACTGATTAATCAATCTTTCAATTTATATATTTTCCCGGGTAGTTGTTCCACCAAACCTTTCAATTCCATCATTATGAGGAGCGAGTTTATTGTTTGCATGCTCAAACCGCTCTTTTTGGCCAGTATATCGACATGCAGAGGTTCTGTCTCGAGGCAATTCCATATAAGTTTTTCTTCAAAATCCAGGAGTTCGTATTCCATTCTTGTCCCGGGCCTTTCTTCTTTGGGATTGTCCTGTGCAGCCTGCCAGTCCGAGCTGATTTCCTCCAGTATATCCTCCACACAGGTCACAATTTTTGCTCCTTCCTTTATCAGTTTGTTGGTTCCTTTGCTGTTGTAGCTGTTTATATTGCCCGGTACTGCAAAAACATCCCTTCCCTGCTCCAGGGCAAAATCTGCCGTGATGAGGGAACCGCTCCTTTCACCGGCTTCAATGACCACAACTCCCATACACATACCACTGATTATCCTGTTCCGGGCAGGAAAATTCATCGGCAGGGGAGGCATTCCCGGCGGATACTCCGATATGACAGCCCCATTTTCCATTATCCTTTCCATAAGCTTCTTATTTTCAGGAGGGTATGGATTGTCCAGGCCGCAGCCTAAAACAGCCACAGTTGTACCATTGCCTTTCAGGGCACCGTCATGGGCATAGGAATCTATACCTCTGGCCATGCCGCTCACCACCGTAATTTTGTGTTCTGCCAGGCTTTTGGCCAGTTTTTCCGCCATGCTGAGCCCATAAGAGGTTGCATACCTAGACCCCACAATCGCTATACATTTGCTATTATTAGTCAATGAACCTTTAACATACAGAATTACAGGCGGGTCATGGATATTTTTCAAGTAGAAGGGATATGCTTCATCTTTTATGGTGATAACAGATATTTGTTTTTTATGAATATCCTCCATGATCCTGTCAGCTTCCTGTCTTAGATTTCTGTCCAGCAGCTGATTCAGGATCACGGGAGTCATAAACGGAGCCTTTACCAATTCATATTCATCCAACTGCCAGATCCTCTCAGGCTCACCGAAGTACTTGATTAATTGTGCACCTCTTCTTGCCCCTATTTTGGGAAGGCTATTCAGCCACACCCAGTATTTCAGCTGTTCCGGCATACAAAAACTCCCTTGCGTGAAATTATAAAGAGGCTTCCGCCTCAAAAAGCGGTGTGCAGCAATCGCTTAGGCGATTGCCCTGTTGCCTTAACCATATTTTTCTCAGGAAACATACACTAAGCATTATACCATATAATACCTGATTTACAATATATAGTTTCCATATTTTCAGATAAGCACATATTTTATGCACATATCATTTTCCCGGGGGAATTGGCAAAAGCTTCTCGCATTTAGTAAATCTCCACTTTTAATTATTAAGTCTGCATATACAATAATTAGTCTGCATAATCTTATGACAAGTCTACACATTTAATTCGAAATCTACAGCAATCAAGCATTTAATGCCATTATCTCTTGTCAGTATAACTCTTCATCCCAGCGACAAAGTCTTGGGCGTTCGCCAAGTTTTAATAAATACTCAAATTTAAACAATGCTGCATTTATTGGTTTATTCGTTTATTGGTTTATTCGTTGACCCATTTATTGTCCTGATTATTGACTTATTTTTTGACCTATTTATTGACCTATTTACTGACCTATTTATTGATTTATTCATCCCGATACATGCTTAATACTTTTTCATCCAGATCGTAGGGATTTTTGCTTATAAAGAGCTGGGCCCTTTCCCTCGTCTTGCTGTCGGAAGACAGTGCGTTCCTTAGAAACTCAGGATGTGTATTTATGAACTTTTTCATCGCTTCTTTGGGATTTATCATATACTCCCTTATCATCTCGTATTGCTCTTTGTTTATCAAGCCAAGGGCAAAGGCTTTTTCAAACAAGCTTATATTAATGCTGATCATTGCATGGGATTCCACACCTTTTCCGGCAAGGAGCTCGCCACCGCCCTGCATCCTGTCAACCACCACAACGCTCCAACTCATCTTGCCGCGCCTGTCTTCAATTGCGGGTATCCAGGCCCGTTCATAGCTTGATGCCTCGGTTATAAGATCAGCAATGTGGAGCACCTTTTTGCCGTGCATATTATCCATAATTTCAGTCCTGTCACCAAAAGACACTGTACATGACAAATCCTTGTATATGGTTACATGCGGCTTGTCAAAAATATCCGCCATCATCAGCGAGAAAAACCAGTCGCGCCTTTCACCGCCTGAAATATAGTCAACTTGATCCATTTCGATATTATTTTTAATGAAAAGGCTCATTTCATCAATCAGGCCTTTGTAGATATCATCCTTTTCATAGTTTTCCCTCACTGCTGCCCTGACCTTTAACGGGCATCCCTGATGGTCGTGTTTTACATTGTCGATAAGCTTTAGCAGGTCGTTAGCTTTTTCCTCACTGCCGTAAAGAAAATGCGTATTTATGTAATAGGGTCCGATGGTTCCCGATGTATACCAAAAAGGTTTATCCTCAGGACATACTCTCACTGCTTTTGTTTCAAAAAGCCACGATATAAGCTTTTCCTTTGATTCTGTCATATGATCCCCCATTTCCATTGGTTATTCTATTATCATTAATTTTTTGGTTATCCGGTGTCTGTATTATTGATTTGTCTTATTCCGTAACTACGCATCAACAATGAGGATTTTACCCCTTATCATTGAGCTTTTCCATATGCTCCTGCCACCAATCCTGATTTTGCAGGGTACTGACTTCCTTGTCAAGATGCGACACGTCTCCGGCCAGAACCACCTTGTATTTTCCGTCCTCATAATCCACCACGGTCACCGCTGTGTTGTCATACCACGGAGTTTTGACCATTTCTTCCAGATCACAGCCTTCAAAGTAGCACATAATTGAGCGTATGGCAGTTCCGTGGGTGACAATGCACACATTCTTGCCGACATTGTCGCTGATTATTTTCTCCACTTCTTTTATTATCCTCTGCTGAAATTCCACCATGGACTCCCCATTGGGCATTTGATGAATATGGGGTTGGTTTTCCCAGGTATCATTCTCATGGGGATATAATTTGGGCAGTTCCTCCCACCTTCTTCCTTCCCAGTCCCCTCCATTGATTTCTTTCAGCTTGTCGGTCCTTATGATCGGCAGATTTTTAACCTCTGCTATATATCCGGCAGTCTGCAGAGTTCTCTTAAGGGAACTGGAATACAATATGTCAATTGGCACGTCCTTAAGCCTTTCAGCAACCAATTTTGCCTGCACATGTCCTTTTTCCGTTAGGCTCCCATCAGTCCAGCCATGAAATATCCTGTAAAGATTCCCTTCCGCTTCCGCATGGCGTACAAATATCAGCCTCGTCCTCATATTTCTACTCCTTTATGTTTTTATTGTTTTTTTGCTATCCTAATACTGCGTTGCTGCACTGGAAAGCAATGGCTTCATGGCAGCAAATGCTTCCATATGGTACCATAATTACAAATCAGAATTAATCAACATAACCGTATCTGAACTAAACAACTTAACTTTATTCTTTCTACAGAATTCACTCCTGTTCTCTAGTATAACTCCACTTTTCCTACAATATCATTCACGCTCGCATAATTGTATCTTTCCAGATAATTCTCTATTCCCTGCACCACATCGATGCAGGCTGCCGGGTTCACAAAATTGGCAGTGCCTACCATCACGGCTTTTGCTCCGGCCAGCATAAACTCGATGGCGTCGTCCCCGGAGGTTATCCCTCCCATGCCTATTACAGGGATTTTTACAGAAGTTGCCACCTCATACACCATCCTCACAGCCACCGGCTTTACTGCAGGACCGGACAAGCCGCCCATATTATTGGCCAGAATCGGACGTCTGCTGTGAATATCTATCGCCATCCCAAGAATCGTGTTTATCAGTGAAAGGGCGTCAGCTCCTTCTGCCTCTGCTGCCATCGCAATTTCCTTGATGTCGGTAACATTGGGCGTCAGCTTTACTATCAGCGGATGACGGCAGTATTTCCTCACCGCCCTTGTGATTTCGGAAATGCCTGCAGTAGTATTACCAAAAGCCACACATCCCGCTTTCACATTGGGACATGAAACGTTCAGCTCCACTGCATCTATGTCCTCATCCCCCAGAATTTCCGCCATTTTGCAATAGTCCTCAATCGTGCTTCCGGCGATGTTAGCTATGATCTTGGTATCATACTGCCTCAAGAAAGGGATTTCATCCCTTATAAAAGCATCCACGCCGGGATTTTGCAGCCCAACGCTGTTTAAAATGCCTGAGGGAGTCTCTGCTATCCTGGGGGGAGGATTTCCCGGCCTGGGCTTTAGAGTAAGTCCCTTTACAGACACTCCTCCCAGCCTGTTCAAATCTATAAATTCAGAATACTCCCGTCCAAAGCCAAAGGTCCCGGAAGCCGCTATTACAGGATTTTTGAATTCTATTCCGCATATATTCACTCTTAAATCGGCCATATTTACCTCCGTATCAGCCTTTCTACATCTGATAATGCCAAGGGGTGATGCTTAAAAGCCTGTATTGCCTACTCCAGCATTACTTCATCGCTCCAGAATACCGGCCCATCCTTGCAGACATGACTGTACTCCCATCCATCCCCCAGTTTTGTCTTGCAAGCGCATACAAGACATGCTCCTATGCCGCATCCCATCCTCTCTTCCAGGGATACCTGGCATCGGATGTTTCTTTCGGCAGCAATTTTAATAACTCTTTTCATCATGGGTTTAGGTCCGCAGGTGTAAACCACGTCCAGCTTCGTTCTTTCCAGCTCCCTTTCCAGAAGGTCGGTTATAAATCCGTGATATCCTTCGCTGCCGTCATCTGTGGATATCAGCAGCCTGTCCGCAGCCTTTTCAAATTCCCTTTGAAGTATTATATTCTCTGCATTTCTGAAACCCAGAAAAGCTATGCTCTCTAAAGGCTCATTTTCTTTGGCTGCTATAGCCTTCCTTTCCTTTAGAAGAAACAGCAGAGGGAATATGCCTATTCCCCCGCCGACCACTCCGATTTTTTTAGCACCTTCGGGAATACCGAAGCCTCTTCCCAAGGGAGCAATCATATCAATTTCGTCCCCGGGTTTTTTTGTGCTCAAAATACCGGTACCGGCGCCTCTAACCTGAAAAACCAGGTCAAAGGTTCCTGCCTTCCTGTCAACATCGCATATACTAATGGGACGGCGAAGAAGGGGATTTGACCCGTCGCCGCATTTTACATTTACAAATTGCCCCGGCGAAGCCTTTTCTGAAACATATCCGGATTCTATGGTCATTTTAAACACCTCCGGGCCAATTTCCTCCACCGATATAATCTTCTCTTTCAGTATTTTAGCCATGCCAACTTCCTCCATGATATCTTCTCCTTTGAATTATGGCAGGTAAGGATAAACTTACTCTTTGTTACTCCTGTTGGAATACTCTAATGTTAACCACGTCAAAATCCCTTTCATCCCTGCCCAGCTTCAAGCATTCCAGTACCGCTTTTGCCGTGTCCAGAGAAGTCAGGCACGGTATTGACATTTCCACAGCCTTGCGCCGGATTTTAAAACCATCCCTGTCGGGTTTTCTACCCCTGGTAGGGGTATTGATCACCAGGACAACCTTGCCGGACTGTATGAGATCCAGTATGTTATTCTCCCCTTCATCAATTTTCCTTACAGCATTTGTGGCAACGCCGTGGGCGTTCAGCGTCTTTGCCGTTTTGCCTGTGGCCCAGAGCTTAAATCCCAGTTTTTCAAAACCTTCTGCTATAGGCACCAGTTCCAGTTTATCCGTATCCCGGACCGTCATAAGAATATCCCCACCGTTCCTGGGAAGTTTCATGCCCGAAGCGATAATTCCTTTATACAAAGCTTCATGAAAGTTCTTTGCTATGCCCAGGACTTCCCCGGTGGATTTCATTTCAGGGCCTAAGCTGATATCCACATCATGCAGCTTTTCAAAGGAAAAAACGGGAACTTTTACCGCTACATAACCGGATTCCTTGTATAACCCTGTACCAAATTCAAAATCCTTAAGCTTCTTACCCATCATTATTTTTGTGGCCATTTTCACCATAGGTATCCCTGTCACCTTGCTGATATAAGGTACGGTTCTGCTGGAACGGGGATTGACTTCTATCACATACAGAGTATCGTTATACAGCACATACTGTATATTCACCAGGCCCACCACATGCAGCGCTCTGGCCAGCTTACGGGTATACTCCACGATAACTTCCTGGGTTTTGCCGTCTATAGTCTGAGGAGGATATACCGATATGCTGTCCCCGGAATGGACTCCTGCTCTTTCCACATGCTCCATTATTCCCGGAATCAGTATGTCTTCACCGTCGCAGATAGCATCCACCTCAATTTCCTTTCCCATCATGTATTTATCAATGAGAATCGGATGCTCCTGCTTTGTCCTGTTTATGATCTCCATAAATTCGGTGATATCCTTGTCATTATATGCAATTTCCATGCCCTGCCCGCCGAGGACATAGGAAGGCCGGACAAGTACGGGATACCCCAGCTCATTGGCTGCCTCCAATGCCTCATCCAGGGTAAATATGGTTCTTCCCTTAGGCCTCGGTATGCCTAACTGCTCCAGCATTTCATCAAATTTTTCCCTGTCTTCCGCTGCATCTATATACTTAGGCTCTGTGCCGAATATTTTAACTCCCAGTTCATCCAGCGTCCTGGTGAGCTTTATCGCTGTCTGGCCTCCGAACTGCACAATAGCTCCGGTGGGCTTTTCGGTCTCCACTATATTTTCCACGTCTTCCGGAGTAAGAGGTTCAAAATAAAGCTTGTCAGAAGTGTCAAAATCAGTGCTTACAGTCTCAGGGTTGTTGTTGGCTATTATGGTCTCATATCCCTCGTCCCTTAAAGCCCATACCGAATGCACCGAGCAATAGTCGAATTCTATTCCTTGACCTATCCGTATCGGCCCTGAGCCGATGACGAGAACTTTTTTTCTGTCGGAGGGCTTTACTTCGGATCTTTCGTCATAAGAAGAATAATAGTAAGGTGTTTTTGCTTCAAACTCTGCGGCGCAAGTATCAACCATCTTATAGGATGCTTTTATGCCATGTTCCATTCGCAGCCGCTTGATGTCTTTCTTATCGCACCGGATGTATCTTGCGATTATTGCATCGGTGAAACCCAATTTTTTCGCCCTCTTCAAGAACTCCGGCGTCAAATCCTCTAATGAGAGCTTCTTCAAGGATTCTTCCATCTGCACCAGTTCGTTTATCTTCCAGAGAAAGAAATGGTCTATTTTTGTAATCTCATGTATCTCCTCCGCAGGTATTCCTCTTCTCAAGGCTTCGGCTATGATAAATATCCTTTCATCGTTTATTTCCTTCAGTTTTTCTCTTATGTCGTCATCACAGTACTTTTTGTACATCTCCTGCTCAAGGGTGAAAATTCCCAGCTCCACTGACCGGATAGCCTTCATAAGAGCGGCTTCAAAGGAACTGCTTATGGCCATTACTTCGCCGGTAGCCTTCATCTGTGTTCCCAGGGTTCTTTTTGCCTTCACAAATTTGTCAAAAGGCCATTTGGGTATCTTTACCACCACATAATCCAGCGCTGGTTCAAAGCATGCATAGGTCTGCCCTGTAACAGCATTTTTTATCTCGTCCAATCCATAGCCGATGGCGATCTTAGTGGCAACCTTCGCTATGGGATAGCCTGTGGCTTTGGACGCCAGAGCTGATGAACGGCTCACCCTTGGGTTTACCTCAATAACTGCATATTCAAAGCTGGTGGGATGCAAAGCAAACTGAACATTGCAGCCTCCTTCGATTCCCAGGGCGGAAATTATCTTAAGGGATGCAGAACGGAGCATCTGGTATTCCTTGTCCGTCAGGGTCTGGGAAGGAGCCACCACTATGCTGTCTCCCGTATGGACGCCCACCGGATCTATATTCTCCATGTTGCATACTGTAATAACATTTCCCTTTCCATCCCGTATAACCTCATATTCTATTTCTTTCCAACCAGCGATGCATTTTTCTATCAATACCTGATGAACCCTGCTCAGCCTAAGTCCGGTACTTCCGATTTCCGAGAGCTCCTCCCTCCCGTAAGCTATACCTCCGCCGGTGCCTCCCAGGGTATATGCCGGCCTTACTATGACCGGATAACCTATTTCTTCAGCAAAAGCCAGGGCATCTTCTATATTGGTCACAACCTTGCTGGCAATACAGGGCTCACCAATTCTCTCCATGGTATCCTTGAACGCCTGGCGGTCCTCCGCCATTTTGATGGCTTCGGTAGCGGTCCCCAGCAGTTTTACTCCATGCTCCTCCAAAAATCCGCTCTCTGCGATCTCCATGGCAAGGTTAAGACCTGTCTGTCCTCCCAATGTGGGAAGGATGCTGTCGGGTTTTTCTTTCAGTATTATTTTCTTCAGCACTTCCACATTGAGTGGTTCTATATAGACATTGTCAGCTATATCTGTGTCGGTCATTATGGTAGCCGGGTTGCTGTTTACCAGCACCACCTCAATATTTTCCTCTTTCAAGGCGCGGCAGGCCTGAGTGCCGGCATAATCAAATTCTGCCGCCTGCCCGATTATAATCGGTCCTGAACCGATGACAAGCACTTTCTTTATGTCATTGCGCTTAGGCATATACTATATACCTCCATTCCAATTACCGGATTGACAAAGCTGATTTTTGAATTTTTTCATTAATTCCATGAATTCATCAAACAGATATGCAGTATCAGCTGGACCCGGAGAAGCCTCAGGATGGAATTGCACGGTAAACACCGGCATATCCTTGTATCTTATACCTTCAATTGTACCGTCATTCATATTTATATGGCTTACTTCCATTCTGTTTTTGTCCAGGGAATCCTCAACAATGGTATATCCATGATTTTGTGATGTTATATAGGTAAGATCTTTTTTGATATCCTTTACAGGGTGATTGCAGCCTCTGTGGCCGTATTTCAGCCTCGTAGTGTCTGCATTGTTGGCGAGAGCGGTTAGCTGGTGTCCAAGGCATATTCCGAAAATAGGTTTTTTGCCCATCAATTGCTTTATGGTATTTATCTCATCCTTGCAGTCTTTCGGATCTCCCGGACCATTGGAAAGCATTATTCCGTCGGGATTTACCGCCAATATATCCTCGGCTTTGGTCCATGCGGGAAAAACATACACCTCGCAGTTTCTTTTCAGCAGCGACCGGATGATGTTCTGCTTTATGCCATAATCCAGGAGTGCCACCCGAAAACCGCTGCCTTCATAATGTATAACTTCTCTGGTCGTCACCTGGTACACAGGCATTTCAGTCACATAAGCCTTGATTTCCTCCACCCTGGCATCAAAATTGAAATTCACATCTGTGGAAATGATGCCTTTCATAGTACCTTTATCCCTTAGGATTCTTGTGAGCTCTCTGGTATCTATACCTTCTATGCCGATAATATTGTTCTTTTTCAGATAAGCCCCCAGAGTCTCCACTGATCTCCAATTACTTGGGTTGCTGCAAAGCTCCCTTACAATAAAACCCCTTACCTGAGGTTTGCTGGACTCCATATCCTCCAGATTTATCCCATAGTTGCCTATCAAAGGATAAGTCATGGCGACAATCTGTCCGCAGTAAGAGGGGTCCGTAAGAACTTCCTGGTATCCTGTCATACCAGTATTGAATACGATCTCACCGATAACTTCCCCATCTATACCAAAACTGTTTCCATGAAAGATAGTTCCATCTTCCAATGCCAGAATCGCTTTCATAAAACACCTCCTCGTTAAAATTGCAACCGGCAGTTATTTTTTGCCGATTGCATCATTTATTTCATCCCTCATTCTTATGGCTTCCGCCCTTGAAGCTTCAGCAAAATGAGTTTCATCGTATGTATCCTTCCACATATCGGACTGGTAAGCGCACATAATGCTCCTGGAGGCATTAACCAGCGCTCCGAGTCCGTCGCTGTTGAAGGAGTGGGCCACATCCCTGGCAGTACCTCCCTGAGCACCATAGCCTGGCACCAGCAGATACACTTCCTTCATTATTCTCCTCAGTATTTTAGCCTGATTAGGATATGTAGCTCCTACCACAGCTCCAACGCTGCTGTAGCCATATTTTCCTTTTAAATTTTTCCCCCACTCCACCACATACTCGGCAACTATCTCATACATGCTTTTTCCGGTCGCAGTTAACAAGTCCTGAATCTGCCCGGAAGATTTGTTGGAGGTCTTTACCAGGACAAAAATCCCTTTTTCATATTTTCTGCAATCGTTCAAGAAAGGCTTTATCCCGTCTATTCCCAAATATGGATTTACCGTCAAGGCATCCGCACCGAAGGCGGTCTCTGAAGCTTCGCCCATCAAAGGGGTACTTCCCAGGAAAGCAGCAGAATAAGCTTCCGCTGTGCTTCCTATATCATTCCTTTTACCGTCAGCTATCACCAGCAGGCCTTTTTGCTTTGCGTAATTTGCCGTTTCATTAAAAACCCTTATCCCTTCCAGGCCATACATCTCGTAACATGCCAGTTGAAGCTTCACCGCAGGTACAATATCGTAAGTCGCATCAATAATGCTCCGGTTAAATTTCAGTATCGCTTCTGCAGCAGCTTTCAAATTCATACCGTATTGATCAAATTCTGCTTTTTTAATATGTTCCGGTATATATTCCAGCTTTGGGTCAAGACCTACCACCGAAGGATTGTTCTTTTCTATGACTTTATCTATCAATGTATCTATAAACATAAGATTCTCCTTTGAATAGTGTTTTATTGAGGCACAGTTTATAATTTGCCGCCACCAGGCAAAACTGCACAAACTCCACCCGGGTCAACCAGGCTTAATTATTGAAAAACTCTTACGCGAGGGAAGCGCAAAATCCTAATAAAGCAGCACTTTTTCCCTCACTACTACCTTTCCTCCTACAATGGTGCAGTAGACTGCGCCGCTTAACTTATATCCATCGAAAGGCGAATTTTTGCTCTTGGATGCAAATTTCTGAACATCCACCGTATTTACTTCATCGGTGTCCACTATGATTAGATCAGCCGGTTTTCCAATTTCTATGGTGCCTTTGTTAAGGCCCAGTATCCTGGAAGGATTCACGCACATCTTTTCCACCACATTCTCCAAAGTGAGATGGCCTGGCTTTACAAGATAGGTTATCACCAGGGGGAGAGCCGTTTCAAAGCCTACCATCCCGTTGGCTGCCAAGTCAAACTCAACCTCCTTCTCATCCATATGGTGGGGAGCGTGGTCTGTTGCAATGATATCTATGGTGCCATCTTTCAGGCCTTCAATCACAGCCTCCACATCCCTGCTTGTCCTTAATGGAGGATTGACTTTGGCGAGGGTGTTGAAGCCGTCACATGCCTTTTCGGTCAGGGAAAAATAATGGGGGCAGGTTTCCGCCGTAACCTTTACTCCTCTCTTTTTGGCATGGCGTATCAGATCCACGGAAAGCTCGGTGCTGACATGGGCGATGTGAATAGGCGTTTTAGTATACTCGGCAAGGATCAGATCTCTTGCCACCATCACTTCCTCTGCTGCAGACGGAATACCTTTCAAACCAAGAAGGGTGGATTGGGTACCCTCATTCATAACTCCTCCATCGGACAAGTCCGGGTCCTCGCAATGAGAAATGACTGTCATGTCAAACATTGATGCATACTGAAGAGCTTTTTTCATCAGCGATGAACTTGCCACCGGCCTACCGTCATCAGAAATGGCAACAGCACCCGCAAACTTAAGCTCACCGATTTCTGACAACTCCTCGCCTTTCTGCCCTTTACTTATGCTTCCGATGGGAAATACATTGACTACCCCGTCGGTTTTAGCTTTGTTTATAATGTATTTTACCATGGCCTCATTATCTATAACCGGATTGGTGTTGGGCATGCATGCTATCGATGTGAAACCGCCTTTAGCTGCGCTTCTGGTTCCGGATTCTATATCTTCCTTATATTCAAAACCGGGATCCCTCAAATGGCAGTGGGCATCCACGAGACCCGGCAGTACATATTTGCCTTCCGCATCTATAAGCTCTCCGTTGGTGATATCGAGATCCCTGGCTATTTCAACCACCCTGCCGTCTTCAATCATCACATCGTAAACACCGTTCAATTTCGTTGCCAGGTCTATGACATGACCATTTTTAATTAATATTCTCAATGCTATTCCTCCTTGTCAAAAGGTACAAAAGCGCCATTCTCACAGCAACCCCGTTAGTTACCTGTTCATTTATCAGGGACTGGTCTCCGTCAACTACGCCGGATGAGAACTCCACTCCCCGGTTCACCGGCCCAGGGTGAAGAACCAATGCATCATCCTTGGCAAACTTCAAACGTTTGTCATCCAGGCCAAAAAATTTCGAGTATTCACGCAAAGTAGGGAATAATCCGCTTTTTTGCCTTTCCCTCTGTATTCTTAACCCCATCACGACATCGGCATCAATCAAAGCTTCCTGGATGGTGTTGTACACCTTTACCCCCATGTTTTCCATCCCCGGCGGCAAAAGTGTGGCAGGACCGGCTACCAAAACTTCAGCTCCCAGTTTTGTCATTCCCCAAATATTGCTTCTTGCCACCCTACTGTGGTAAATATCACCTATAATTGCAACTTTTAAACCTTTCAGGGTACCTTTCTTTTCCATTATTGTGAACATGTCCAGCAAAGCCTGGGTAGGATGCTCATTCATACCGTCGCCGGCATTGATCACCGAAGCCTTGACATGCCGTGCAAGAAGGTGCGGTGCCCCGGACATAGGGTGTCTCATTACAATGACATCACACCCCATACTATCGATAGTCCTTCCGGTGTCTATCAGTGTTTCACCTTTTGCTATGCTGCTGGACGAAGCAGCTATGTTGGCTGTGTTGGCACTCAGGTACTTCGATGCGAGTTCAAAGGACAACCGTGTCCTGGTGCTGTTTTCATGGAACAGAGTAACGATGGTTTTTCCCTGCAGGTGCGGTGCCTTTTTATTTTTTGAGGTCAGTATATGCTTCATTGTTTTTGCCGTATCCAAGATGTACATGATTTCTTCCGCTGATAGATCTTTAAGTCCAAGTAAATCCTTTGATTCCAGGAACATTATGTTCTCACTCCTATATTGGTTGATTGAAAATTCCGATTTGCGTCGTGATTTAAGCGGCAATATGAAAGATTAATGATCCATGTCGCTTATTGTCACAGCGTTCTGTCCATCTATTTCCGTTACTTTTACATTGATTATTTCGTTCTTTGATGTAGGTACGTTTTTGCCTACATAATCCGGCCGTATAGGAAGTTCCCTGTGGCCTCTGTCGATAAGCACTGCCAGCTGTATCATCTTTGGCCTGCCGATGTCCATCAGTGCGTCTATCGCAGCCCGGACGGTTCTGCCGGTATAAATGACATCATCCACCAGGACGATCTTTTTGTCGGTGATGGAAAAATTGATTTCCGTACCATTTATAATAGGATGCTCTGCAAGCAGGCTAAGGTCGTCCCTGTAGAGGGTAATATCCAAAATACCTACCGGAACTTCAGAACCTTCCACTTCCGATATTTTCCGTGCTATTCTTTTGGCCAGCGGCACTCCCCGCCTTTGTATGCCAATCAGCACTAATTCCTCGACACCTTTATTCTTTTCAATAATCTCATGGGATATCCGTGTCAAAGCTCTCGCCATTGCATTTTCATCCATTATTTCAGCTTTATCCTTCATAGCGACACCTCTCATTGATATGATAATATCGGTAATATCAAAAAAACTTCTTACCCGAGGGCAAGAAGTCATGTGCAAGTTCACATAATAACAGGTCAAAACCGGCCTGCTAACCGTTTGAGCAATCCATACCTTTATCGCCTCTCTGGACTAATTAAAAGGTTATATTATTAATTTAATATAGATTACCATAATTCATCATAATTGTCCAGCATTTTTTCTCAATGTTTCCAGCAGTGTATTAAAGTATTCGGGTGGTTCTGCTTCGAACTCCATATATTCGTTTTTTACAGGATGCGCAAACCCCAGCACTTTTGCATGAAGAGCCTGTCCTTTGATGTCGAATCTTTGCTTTTTCCTGCCATAAACCTCATCACCTATAATAGGGTGACCTATATAGGACATGTGCACCCTTATCTGGTGTGTTCTGCCGGTTTCCAGCTCCACCTGTATATAGGTGGCATCTTTGAACCTCTCCAGCACCCGGAAATGCGTAACTGCTCTCCTGCCGTTCTTAAGATTTACAGCCATTTTTTTGCGCTCCACAGGATGCCTTCCTATGGGAGCATCAATTTTTCCTTGCTCCTCTCTTATTATTCCCTCAACCACAGCTATATAAATTCTTTTTATATCATGTTTTTTTAACATGGATGAAAGCTTTTCATGAGCTATGTTGTTTTTTGCCACCACCAGGATTCCCGAAGTATCCTTATCGATCCTGTGCACTATCCCAGGCCGTATGACTCCGTTTATATCGGAAAGGCTTTCTCCGCAGTAAGCCATAAGAGCATTTACAAGAGTTCCCGAAAAATTGCCCGCTGCCGGATGGACCACCATTCCTTTGGGCTTGTTGACAACAATGAGGTCATCATCCTCATATAGTATATCAAGCTTGATTTCTTCAGGCTTCACGTCAAGGACTTCAGGCTCAGGAATTTTGACATGTATCTCATCTCCGGCCTTTATTTTATAATTAGACTTTTTGTTCCTGCCATTAACTTGCACCATGCCTTCGTCTATGAGCTTTTGTATAAAGCTTCTCGAACATTTCTCCAGTTTGCCGGACAACCAGACATCCAACCGTATATCATTTTCATCAGCTATCAGATTGATTTCTTCCATCGAATCGTCCTTCTCTTTATATCTTTCTTTTTTATATTTTCTTTTATATCCTTTATATTCTTCTTTTAATTTTCATCTTTTTTTAATATCTTTCACTTTTATAGTATTTTACATATAATTAATATCTTCGGATTTATGGTTCATTATAACCATCATTCCCCTGCAGTTTTTCAGAAGCAGGATTAGTTTCCTTCTCTTTATATATAAAAAGCATATAGTAGGCCAAAATAGCAGTACCGATAACCACAAAGGTATCAGCCACATTGAAAATCGGAAATTGGTAAGAGCCGAAGTGAAATTCAAAAAAGTCCACCACACCGGTTCTCCATATCCTATCGATCAGATTTCCGGCAGCACCGCCGATTATGAAAGAAAGAGAAAGCCGCATTATTTTATTCTCTCCTTTATACAGATAATAAACCAGCACCAGGGATATTATCATGGTCAGAGGAATCAAGAGCGCTTTTCCGTCCTGAAATATTCCCCATGCGGCACCTGTATTTTTCCAATGGGCTATGTAAAAGAAATTGTCTATTACAGGTATTGCTCCACCGAATTCTATGCTGCTTTCAATGGCAAATTTAGTAACCTGATCCAATGCTACTATCAACACGATTATTAAAAACCAGTACATATGAAATTCCTCCGCAACTAAATTTAAAAACAACTTTCACAGTTTCTCCGGGATATACCACCTTACAATATCATCATACCTGTTCCACACATAGGGCGAAATTTCACCCTTGATTCTTTTGCTGTATAATACAGCGCTGTTGTAAAAATACAAGCCTATATGGGGCACCTCGTCGATAATGATGTTTTTCATATTAAGGAATAAGGCTTTCTTGCTGTCCGGATCCATCTCCTTTTTTATCTGCCCGAGATAGATATCCACCAGCTGATTTTTATACCTGGACACATTAAAACCTGCCGCTGCCTCCACAGAGGCATACGCAAAGGACACATCCGGAACCGAAGCCACCCTGTACCCCATAAGTGCCATATCGAACTTTCCGGAGCTCACCTTGTTCATTTCTTCTTCCCAGTCCAGGCTGAGCACCGAAATCTCTATTCCAACATCCTTCAGCTGTTTGCTGATTTCCTGCGCAATGCTGCTTCTCGTCTTGTTGTATTTATTCACCATAAGCTCGAATTTCAGGTACCTTTTTTTACCTTCAATCCTCTTGCAAAAGATACCGTTTTCTTCAACCCATCCGTCCTTTGCCAGTATCTCCCTCGCCAATGCCTTGTCGGGAGTATAAGAAAGAACATTGGTGTTGTTCAGCCATGTGTAGGGTATTATGGGAATATCCGTCGCCACGGCTTCTCCCGGTATGACCTCATTGATCAGGGCTGTCTTGTCAATGGAGTAGGCTATCGCTTGCCTGACCGCTTTATTGCCCAATACCGGATTCTCCAGATTCATGGCTATGAACTCATAGTTGGTATCAGTATATTTGATGATATTGATGTCGGATCTCCGGCTATATTTTACAAAGCCTCCGGTCTGCACCGGCATCACATCAATTTCTCCGGTCTGAAAGGCACTCAGCGCGTCCTTCTCACTGCCATACACTTTGATATCTATTTCCTGTATGTAAGGCAAGCTGAGTTCAGGATTTTCCTCATTTTCAGAATTCCACCACTTTTCATTGGCAACAAGCTTTATTTGGTCTGTCCCACCGCCTGAAACATACTTATAGGGACCGGTTCCAAGGGGGGACATATTTTTTGCCGAATCAAGGGACTTGACATCCTCCCCCATAAAATAGTGGCCGGGCAAAACAGGAAAAGTCAGACGCTCCAGGAAGAAAGAGTCAGGCTCTTTCAGAAAAATACGCAACGTCTTGCGGTCAATGACAGTGAATGCGGCAATGTTTTCCACATTCTTTTTATAAATTGAATTTATTCCTCCGTTTTGAATTGCCTCCAGAGTAAAATGGACATCATGGGCTGTAAGTGGCATGCCATCATGCCACAGAACACCATCCTTTGTTTGTATTGTCCATACCAATCCGTCATCGGTGACTTCCCAATTATCTGCCAGCACCGGTACAGGCTTCTGATCCCTGTTCAGCCGGAAAAGACCTTCAAAAATCAGACCTAGAAAGTCCTTCACATAAACATTCCTCGTAAGCAAAGGATTCAATGTATCCGGCTTAGTAGAAAACAGATTCAGAACCCCGCCTTTTACAGGTCCGGAATCCTTGACTCCGTTCTCTGCGACGGCATGCTTTTGAAATATTCCCTGTGAATCGTCGGCTTCATATCCGTTATAACCTGAGCAAGCTGATAATAAAAAAATAATGGCTGCCAGCAAAATTATCCTAACTCTACGCATAGCATCTCCTGTTATATAAGCTGAAGGATTGCCGCAAGGCTCCCTGTTCTGCCGTTATCTCCCCTGTGGGAAAAGAAAGTATCTTTATTGCACTTGGTGCAAATATCCGCCACACAGATATTCTCTTCTCTTAGTCCGGCATTTTCTAAAGTCCTCTTTATTATTCCCTGAAGATTAATATGCCACTTTTCGTCACCGGTTTTTATACAGTATTCCTTGCTCCAGGCGAGTTTATTAATAAATTCCCGGTACACTTCCTCTCCGGTTTCAAAGCAACATTTACCAATGGACGGACCTATGGCAACCACAATATTTTCCAGTCGGCTTCCAAAATTACTGCTCATGACCTTTACTGTCTCTTCTGCAATTTTTTTGACCGTTCCACGCCATCCTGAATGGGATACGGCTATTGCCTTTTCTATCGGGTCTAAGAAAAAAACCGGAACGCAATCTGCATAAAATGTCACCAGGGCAACTTCCCTCGCTTTGGTAGCCAGGCCGTCAAAGCCTATAATATCACTTTCCCTTATTATTCCTTTTCCCCTGTCCTTTTCGTCAACAATGCGAATCCTATTATCATGAACCTGGTTTGAAAGAACCATATTTTCGCATTTTATGCCCAGGGCTTTTGATACCCTTCTGTAATTCTCAAGAACATTTTCTCTTGAGTCATTCCTGCCAAAGCTCATATTCAATGTAGAACACTCATCCCTGCTTACACCACCGTTTCTGGTTGTAAAACAATGGGTGATGATGTTTTTGTATTTGCTTAGGTTTGCAAACTGCAAATACCCAAGCCCGTCCTTTTCTATGTATTCGATATTTGGATTGTCAAGCCAGGTTTTTTTCAAAAGCTGTTACCTCCCGTTTATGTTCATAATGATGATACCATATAAAAGATTCGCACTCAATATTATATAGCAATCCGCTGCAATAATCCGTACTCATCCACTTCATTCCGTACATGAGGTCCTCCATCACAGCAGGCAAAAACAACATAAAAAAAGCACCAATGTGCTTAAAATGAAAATGAGATAATATGTAGTATACAACAGATATAAGCTTTATAATAGCGTCCAATAATATATCTATCTTCTTGGTTCTACTATTAGTTTTATTGCTGTTCTCTCTTCACCATCTATTTGTATATCGGTAAAAGCCGGTATACAAATCAATTCCATTCCAGATGGTGCAACAAAACCTCTTGCAATTGCAACTGCCTTAACAGCCTGATTAAGAGCTCCAGCGCCAATCGCTTGTATTTCAGCAGTTCCTCTCTCTCTGATTACTCCTGCTAAAGCACCTGCAATAGAATTTGGATTGGACTTTGCTGAGACCTTTAATACATCCATAAAGCTTACCCCCCAATATATTATGCGTTAATAATTCTACAAAAAGTTATGAAATCCTTTTTTTGCATCTAAATTTTAGAAAATAAGCTTAGCAATTGTAATAATCTCGAACCGATGTCCATTAATCTACAATTCTTGAAATCCTATCAATTTTCAGCGCCTTTCCGGTATTTTCATCGATTTCAACACATACCGCATTAAATTGGGTAGCCCCTTTTGCCACCTCAAACCTTGCAGGCATATGGGTAATAAATTTATCAATGATTATTTTTCTGTCCACCCCTATGATACCTTCATATGGGCCTGTCATTCCGACATCGGTAATATATGCCGTTCCAAAGGGTAAAATCCTCTCATCGGCGGTCTGAACATGGGTATGGGTACCCAGCACGCAGCTTACCTTGCCGTCAAGATACCACGCCAGCGCACATTTTTCGGAAGTTGCCTCCGCATGCATATCTACAATTATTACCTTGGCAAGATTCTTCAGATACGCCAGTTCTCTGTCCGCCGTCCTGAAAGGACAATCCACGCTGTCCATATATACACGGCCTAATAAGTTCAATACTCCTATTTTTGACTTGCCATTGCTGTATACTAATGAACCTTTTCCGGGGAGTCCCTCCGGATAATTGGCGGGTCTGATTATCCTGGGGTCTGTATCAATAAAATTCAACACTTCGCTTTTGGACCAGGCATGGTTTCCCAGGGTGATTACGTCCACACCCATTTTGTAAATTTCCTGGGCAACGACATATGTGATCCCTCTGCCTCCCGCAGCGTTTTCCGAATTTGCTATGCAAAAATCAAACTGCAGTTCTTTTTTCAAATCCGCAAGAACTTCCCGGACAGTTTTTCTTCCGGGATTTCCAACAATATCTCCGATAAATAAAACCTTCAAAATATCCTCCATTCTAAACACATCAGCCGGGTTCGGTTATGATCAATTAAAACTATAGGCGTTAAGCCGTATAACATAGCCGGACATATCACCGTTGCCGGTTGAAGCAGTCGTAAGTCAACAAAATAATTATATCAGAAAATACATATCTAATATTCACTCATTTATACATATTTATATTCATAAAGAGAGAATTTTTTACTTGCCACTTTCGGGCATAATAAAAAGCGTGTTGCCACGCTTTTTATTATTACAATTTTATTATTTTGCATATTCAACAGATCTTGTTTCCCTTATAAGATTTACCTTTATTTGTCCTGGATATTCCAGTTCACTCTCAATCTTTTTGACTATTTCCCGGGCTTTGATAACCATTTCATCATCCGAAACTTCATCGGGTTTAATAATTATCCTTACTTCTCTTCCCGCCTGTATAGCAAAGCTCTTTTCCACTCCAGGGAACGAATTTGCTATCTCTTCAAGCTTTTCAATACGCTTGATGTAAGATTCCAGCGTTTCCCTTCTCGCACCAGGCCTTGCAGCAGATATCGAATCAGCTGCCTGTACCAGAATTGAAATTATCGATGTCGGCTCTACATCACCATGGTGAGCCAGAATAGCATTTATCACTTCATTTCCTTCTCTATACTTCTTAGCAAGATCGGCACCGATAGTAACATGGGATCCTTCCATCTCATGATCCACGGCCTTGCCTATATCATGCAGCAACCCTGCTCTCTTTGCAAGGTTTACATCCAGGCCCAACTCTGCTGCCATGAATCCTGCGAGGTAGGCAACTTCCTTTGAGTGATTCAGTACGCTCTGACCATAACTGGTTCTGAACTTCAATCTTCCAAGAAGCTTTATGAGTTCAGGATGCAGGCCATGAACTCCTGTTTCAAAGGTTGCCTGATCACCCTCCTGGCGAATGGTGTTTTCCACTTCCTTCTTAGCCTTTTCGACCATCTCTTCGATTCTGGCAGGGTGTATTCTTCCATCTACTATGAGTTTTTCCAGGGTTATCCTGGCAACTTCTCTCCTTATCGGATCAAATCCTGAAAGAATAACCGCCTCGGGGGTATCATCGATAATCAGGTCTATGCCTGTCAAGGTCTCGAGAGTTCTGATATTCCTGCCTTCTCGGCCGATTATTCTGCCCTTCATCTCATCGTTCGGCAGTGGGACAACAGAAACCGTGGTTTCAGACACATGGTCTGCCGCACATTTCTGTATTGCATACGCAATAATTTCCTTTGCTTTCCTGTCTGCTTCTTCCTTAGCTTTTGCCTCAATCTCCTTTATCAGTAAAGCCGCTTCATGCTTTACTTCATTCTCCACATTCTTAAGCAGATAGTTCTTAGCCTCTTCCACAGTCAACCCGGATATCCGTTCCAGCTCCTCAACCTGTTTTCTGTAAGTCTCAGAGATCTTTTCCTGCAGAGCATTTACCTCTTTGGTCTTCTTATTCAGAAGTTCATCCTTCTGCTCCAGGGATTCCATCTTCTTATCCAGGGATTCTTCTTTTTGAACCAATCTTCTCTCATTTCTCTGAAGTTCGTTCCTTCTTTCCCGGATCTCCCTTTCCAGCTCCACACGGCTTTTGTGGATTTCCTCCTTAGCCTCAAGCATTATCTCTCTCTTACGGCTTTCTGCCATTCTCTGAGCTTCACTGATCATCCTTTTGGCTTCCTGTTCGGCACTGCCTATTTCTGCTTCGGCTACTCTCTTCCGGTATTCTATACCCTTCTTGTAAGCTATAAATGAAGCAAAGACTGCAATTATCAATCCAACTCCCAAGCCCAATAAAATCATGATATAATCTGGTATAGCACACACCTCCTCAATATTCAGTTTTCAATGCTCAAATTACCAAATATCAAAATTTAACAAGCTTCTTAAGATAACGGATTTAAAATAACTTTGGTCGGATAACAATTTCGGTATTTCTTACCAAACCAAAACACAAAGTTAAACACATTATCTACAAGTGGGCAAGATTTGCTATTATAAAAATCCTGCCAACACAATATAGATTAATTTTAAACTCATTCTAATTTTATGTCAAGAATCATTTGAAACACGGCTTATTCCGTCAATCATACCGACTCGGTAACCCTTGTTGGCAATTTCACTTAGGTGCCTGTTATGGGTTACCATTATCACCTGCATGTCGAACATGCTGCTTACCTGCTTGAGAAACTCAGCTACCTGGATTATATAATCCTCGCTCACATGCTTTGCCGGTTCATCCAAAATAAGAGGTCCGCTTATCTCAAGGCTGCTGCAATGGAGCATCGCCACCCTTATCGCCAGGGATATGATATCAATAACCCCGCCGCCCCTTGCATCCTGGGGTTTTGTTTTAATTTCCTCCCCATTGATATTGCTTATTACATAGAATTCCGCTTCCGGCCTGCCCCGGACCTCCTCTATCTCTATTTTGAACTCTATATTCATATCAAATATGAACTGTAAGCAGTTGGTAACTAAAGACTCTATCTGCCTCCTTGACTGCTCCCGGGCATATTCGGATACCTTTTGAAGCAGTATCCTCACCTGTTCCAGCACATCGAGGTTGTTCAACACTTTTTGCAGCGCTTCTTCCAGCTTTGCTTTCTGATCAATCAGAAGGTCCCTTCTGCCCTTTTCATTGAAATAATGCATCTTCAAGCTGTCATACTTTCTTATTACCGATTCCAGTTCCGATGAATAATCCATCTGCTCACCTCTTCTTTTTTCTTTCTCTCAAGCTGCCTGCCCGGCTTTTACCTCCCGTTCTTCCGCCTTTCGCCTTTCCGGCAGCTTTTTTTCTGCCTTCTCCCGTTTTGCTTCCATGCCCCAAGCTGTTTTTTTCCTCCTGCCTTCCGGTTCCGTGCTGCTTTGGGGCTTTAGGAGGCTTTATTAGACAATCCTTGCCATATCCTATCAGGTCTTCCCTTCCTGCCAGCTTCAAAGCCTCATAAACAAGGTTGTAATTCTCCTTTTTTCTGTATTGCAGCAATGCCCTTTGCATGGCTTTCTCCTTTGGAGATTTGGGTACATAGACCTTTTTCATATCCCTGGGATCAAGGCCGGTATAAAACATGCATGTGGAAAGCGTTCCCGGTGTGGGATAAAAGTCCTGGACCTGCTCCGGGGTGTATTTTATCTTATTCAGATATACAGCCAGCTCTACAGCAGCCTTCAGATCGCTTCCAGGATGGCTTGAAATCAAATAGGGAACCAGATATTGCTCTTTGTTAAGCTTTTGGTTTATTTCATAAAACTTCTTCACGAACCTGTCATATACCTCTCTGCTAGGCTTTCCCATCCTGTGCAGCACTCTGTTCACAACATGCTCCGGGGCAACCTTCAGCTGGCCGCTTACATGGTGCTCACACAATTCGGTAAAAAACTCATCGTTTTTGTCCAGCATAAGGTAATCATACCTGATGCCCGAGCGGATAAATATCTTCTTGACTCCGGGCAATTCCCGCAGCTTTCTCAGAAGATCCAGGTATTCGGAGTGATCCACTATGAGGTTTTTGCAAGGCTCAGGGTATAAGCACTGCCTGTTTTTGCAAACACCGCTTTTATCCTGCTTTTCGCATGCTCTTCCCCTGAAGTTGGCTGTAGGTCCTCCCACGTCGTGGATATAGCCCTTAAAATTAGGCAGCATTGTCAGCTTCCTGGCTTCATTGATCACAGACTTCTGGCTTCTGCGCTGTATAACCCTGCCCTGGTGGAAATTCAACGCACAGAAGGAGCATCCGCCATAACAGCCTCTATGGCTTGTTATACTGAACTCTACTTCCTTTATGGCCGGAATTCCTCCATATTTCTCATATATAGGATGGTAGGTCCTCTCGTAGGGCAGAGCATATATCCTGTCCATTTCCTTTTCGCTGAGGGGCATTATCGGAGGATTTTGCACCACATACTTGTCGCCATGTTTTTGTATCAGCGTCCTTCCTGTTATGGCATCCTGCTCTTCATACTGAATTTTAAATGCTTTGGCATATTCCACCTTGTCTTCCGAAACCTCTTCAAAGGATGGCAGTACAGCATATTTTCCCTTTTTAGCCCCGCTGTCCATATGCTCCTTTATCTCATCGGGCAAATCCTCATAAGATGCAATATAAGCAGTTCCACGAACTTCTTTTATTTCATTCACGGGTATGCCCTGTTTAAGCATGCCCGCAATCTCCAATATGGGCTTCTCACCCATGCCATATACCAATAAATTGGCTCTTGAATCCTGAAGTATTGAACGTCTTACCTTGTCATCCCAATAATCATAATGGGCAAATCTTCTGAGGCTCGCTTCTATCCCACCTATGATGATGGGTATATCCTTAAAGGCCTCCCTGACTCTATTGCAGTAAACTATTACGGCACGATCAGGCCTGTAACCAGCCTTTCCTCCCGGAGAGTACACATCGTCGCTTCTGACCTTCTTACTGGCCGTATAATGGTTCACCATCGAATCTATAACACCTGATGTGACAAGAACTGCATATTTAGGACGTCCTAATATCTTGAAAGCATCAACACTTTTCCAATCCGGCTGAGCAATGATTCCAACCCTGTAGCCTTCCTTTTCCAGGATTCTTGATATAATTGCGGTGCCGAAACTCGGGTGGTCCACATAGGCATCGCCGCTTATCAAGAGAAAGTCCAGCTGATCCCAGCCCCTCTCCTTCATATCTTCTTTTGATATAGGTAAAAATCTCATTCCTTCACCTTTTCCTTTTGTGCTGTATAGGCAATTTATCTGTTGACCGGTGTCTTTCATTTCAAAAATGCCATCATATTATCTTTTTTCCATTTATAACAGATAATAAACTCATCCGGCGTAAATTTAGTACTTTTTATATATCCACTTTAATCATATCCTCGTAATTCCGGTCTCATTATAACACAAAAACCGGAGGATTAAACTACCGGTTTTATTTGGTTTGCTATTACTAATGGCTTACGAAACAATCCGCTTAAACTCCGGACTTTTTTTGATGGGCTCAAAAGCTCTGTCATATCTGGCTTCTATCTTAAGATCATGGTCCAGTTGAACGGCATTTCTCAATGCGTCCACAGCTATATCATATTTTTTAATAAGGGAGTATACGGTGGCAATATCGTAGTAGATTTCACTGTCGGTAAGCTTCACCCCAAATGCCCTTTTAAAGCAGTTCAGAGCTTCATCATACCTTTTTTGCTCAATCAGCGCGCAGCCCATATGATAATAGATAATAATTTCATCCGGCTTGACATCAAGAGCTTTTTTAAACATATCCACGGCTTCGGCATATCTCCCCTGCTCATACAGCTTCACACCGGCATTATACCGCGTACTCCAGTCCTCCGGCACAAATTTCTCAGCCTTTATGCTTAATGTGTTTTCCGGAATGTCGATTTTGACGGTACTTTCCTCAGCAATATCCGATGCGGTATTATCTATGAGCCTTTCAGCCGATTCCGGCTGCTTCACTCTCCTGATCATGCGGAAGTAATCATATGCAAAAAAACCTCCGGGCAGGAAACATCCAAAAAGCAAGTACAAAGCTTCCAGGGATTCCGATGCGCCTACATTTCCGACAAATCCCAGCGTGGCTATGGTAAATATGCATATCTGAAATCCTAGGGAAATGATATTTATCCATTTCCGTGTGATGTACAGGCGGTGGAACATATAGATTATAAAAAGCAGCATCAGAAAAATCACAAATCCTATTACGACAGTCATATTTATTTCCCCCTTTTATTCCTATTTATACTTATGCTTAAACGGGAGAAAATAATGACAAGCATTTGCCGCCTGATCAGGATTTCACTATGTATTCAGCCATTTCCCGGGAAATGACATCCTATACGCTATTCACCATTGCTCATTTTCATTTCCTGGAGCTGCTGCCTTGTAATCAGCACCTGGCGGGGCTTGCTTCCCTCGTAACCCCCTACGATTCCTCTTTCTTCCATCTGATCTATTATTCTTGCAGCCCTCGCATAGCCTACTTTAAATTTTCTTTGGATGAGCGAAACAGAAGCCTGGCCGGCTTCGACCACCATCTCAATAGCCTGGGGCAGAAGCTCATCATTGTCACCAGGGTCTTTCTCTTCAACTTCCTTTTCACTGTTTATCTTCTCAATAATATCCTCATTATACTCCGCCTTCTCCTGGGATTTAACATATTCCACCACCCGTTCTATCTCACCGTCTGATACAAAAGCTCCCTGAATTCTGATAGGCTTTGGCTCACCTACAGGATAAAAAAGCATGTCGCCTTTTCCCAGGAGCTTTTCCGCTCCGGCCATATCCAGTATGGTTCTGGAGTCTACCTGTGAAGATACCGCAAAGGATATTCTTGAAGGTATATTTGCTTTTATTATGCCTGTAATGACATCCACCGACGGCCTCTGGGTAGCGATTACCAGATGCATGCCTGCTGCTCTGGCCATCTGTGCCAGCCGGCATATCGCATCCTCCACATCATTGGGAGCAACCATCATCAAATCTGCAAGCTCATCTATTATTACAACTATATGGGGCATCATACCCTGCTCGCCCGACTCTTTTTGCATATGGTTGTATCCCTTTATGTCCCTTACTCCCTTTTCTGCAAAAAGCTTGTACCTGTTTACCATTTCCTGCACCGCCCAGTTGAGGGCTCCTGCCGCCTTTTTAGGGTCGGTCACCACAGGTATGAGCAAATGCGGTATGCCATTGTATACGCCCAGTTCAACCACCTTTGGGTCAATCATAAGTAGCTTTACCTCATCCGGTGATGCCTTATATAAAATACTGGTGATGAGGCTGTTTATGCAAACACTCTTACCCGAACCTGTTGCTCCGGCAATGAGAAGGTGTGGCATTTTTGCAATATCAGCTATTATGTTCTGCCCTGAAATATCCTTGCCTAATGCAAAGGCCAGCTTCGACGTAAAATTGGAAAACTCCTTGGAATCTATAACTTCCCTTAAGAAAACCGGAGAAACCTCTTTGTTTGGCACTTCAATACCTACGGCAGCCTTGCCGGGTATCGGTGCCTCAATCCTGACCCCGGAAGAAGCGAGGTTTAAGGATATGTCATCGGACAGATTGACGATTTTGCTTACCTTTACCCCAGGGCTGGGCTGAAGCTCATAACGGGTTACCGTGGGACCACGGCTGATATTTATAACCTTTGCCTCCACACCAAAGCTTTTTAAAGTGTCCTCCAGTTTTTTAGCACCTTCAATAGCGGCATTCCTGATTTCCTTTATGTCTTTAATCCCATCCTTGTTGTCATTTAACAGCTCAATAGGAGGGTATTTATAAGCAAATCCGCTGTTTTCCTGCATTTTTTGCTGAAGCTGTTCCTCGATTTCCCCATCCTCTTTGCTGTCCTTTTCCTTTAAAGCTTCAGCTTTATGGTTATCCGGCCTATTGTCTCCGGATTTTTTATCCTCCGTCTTTATATTACTTCTGAAATCGCTTATTACCAGCTCAATGGGCCCTAATCTGTCCGTTTCGTCTTTCATAGCGTTCTTGGCATTATTTTTATTCTTTTCCCTCAACTCTCTGGAAGCCTTTTCACTCTGAAAGTCCAACAGCTTCGAATCCGTTTTGAAATCAATATCCGTTCCCTCCGGATAGCCTTCCAAATCTTCCTCTTGTTTTCCTCTTTTTCCTGCAAGCCTTGCCACAGCTTTAACAGCTGCTGCGAGCCTTTCAAACATCTTCACAAAAATATCTTTCACATTTCTCGCAAAATTGGCAATAGACATGTTGGTCAGTAAAATAATATCAATTATAGAAAGGGCGGATATGATTATTATGGTGCCCAAGGTTTGAAAAGCCAGCAAAAAGGGTGTGCTTATAAGGCCTCCCAAAATACCTCCGCCTTTCAGTTTAATGCCGTCTTGAATAAACTTGTACAGACTGCCTCCGGGAGTTAAATTCTCATAATCCTTACGGTTGAAGAAGGCGGTCTGGATCAGTGATGATATTAGAGCCAACAGGATAAGCCCATAAAGGTATCTGGCCTTCAGGGTATTATCATTCTTCTTAAATATCATCATTATGCTGTAAAAAGCAATAGCCGGAGGTAGTATAAAGGCAGGCATTCCAAAAAGGCCAAGGAGGATTTCCTTCAGCAGCTTTCCAAATATCCCCACCGATTGGGTGTAGTAAAGGCTCAATCCTGCAAGGACCCCGGACGCCAACACCAATATTCCCATTATTTCATTGTTATATTTTTCCAACGAAAGGCTCTCATCTTTTTTTCTGTATCTCTTCTTTTGTGTCTTTTTTACTTTCAAAATTACACCCCCGAAAATACCTACATGAGCAGTTATAAAGGATTGTTATACATACAACCGAACATCTTAGCCTTTTTCACAAATTGCATGCCGCCCAAAAAAATAAAAAAGGCCAGTGAATATCACTTTCAAACAGCTTCAAATCAATAGCTGCCATTATATTCACTAACCTTCAATATATCATATTTTTCATAATTTTACTATAGGTTTCTGCCGTCCAGCATAGCTCTATCGATAACCACTCCCGGCTGCAGCTTCGGATTCAGGTAAGCTTTTGGAGAGGTGCTTATAATCCGGTTTATGACATACCTGTTGTCCTGCGTCGGGGATACAATAACCTTCTCCCCTATGTACTCCATTTCCAAAAAAGTTGAACCGGAAGAGTCGTCATTTTTGAAGACTATTTCCCACGGTACAATTGAGTAAAGGATCATTGCAGACCACTCTCCGTTTTCCCTGAATTTCTTTTTCTTTGCCTGTAGATGCTTATCAGTTCATAAAGTTTCTTCAAAGCCTGTGACAAGCCGCCCATTTCGTTTATCAATCCTGTTTTTACCGCTTCCTCCCCGAAAAGCACAGTCCCTACATCATTTGCCAGTTCTCCAGTCTTCAGCATGAGGCTTCTAAAATCCTCCCTGGATATGTTGGAGTTTTTGGCAACAAACTGGACCACCCTCTCCTGCATTTTATCGAAATACTCATAGGTCTGGGGCACTCCTATAATCATGCCGCTTAAGCGTATCGGGTGTATGGTCATGGTAGCCGACGGCGCAATAAATGAATAGTTGGTTGCAACAGCCATAGGAACGCCAATGCTGTGGCCTCCCCCCAACACAAGGGATACTGTGGGTTTTGACATGCTGGCAATCATCTCAGCTATTGCCAGTCCCGCTTCCACATCACCGCCCACCGTATTCAGCACAAGCAGAAGTCCTTCTATTTCTTCACTCTCTTCGATAGCTACCAGCTGCGGTATCACATGCTCATACTTTGTGGTTTTGTTATGGGGCGGAAGGATAATATGGCCTTCTATCTGTCCTATTATGGTAAGGCAGTGAATATTGCCTCTCGCACTTGATACAGTAGTATTTCCCAATTCCTTAAGGTTGTTTGTATCGTTGCTTCCTTCCTTTTCTTCCCTCAACCCTATATCATCGGCAGCATTTTTGCCGAAGGATACTTTGTTTTCCCCTTGCAATTAATCACATCCTCTTATGCTATAAAATTGTTTCCTCATATTTGATGTTCCTATGAATAGTATTTTATAAAATGTAAAAAAAATACGAAGGCATTGGGATGTAAAACACATATAAATATAGTGCAAGTTTCTGGAATGCTATCTTCCTGCTGCTTTGCTTATATAAATTATGTGCTGGCTTTGCGGAAACAGGGGTGAGTTAAGCTTGGAGATTTAGAAAGGGTAACTTGAGGTTTCAAGCTTGTATATAGTCCAACGAACTTGTTATCCATTCTATCTCTTTACTCGGAACTCCGCCATCAAAAATGCCAGCACATCAAAATATTTTATTTTGTAAATATTTTTTATAAATATTGGTTTATCAATTTCATCTCTATTGCTCCGACAATTTAGCTATCCTTCTTGCCAGATACACTCCGTTTGCTCCCGCCTGCATGAGTCCTCTGGTGATACCGGCGCCGTCTCCTGCAACATAGAGTTTTTTAATGTTGGTCTCAAAATCCCTGTTGGTTTTTACCTTGTTGGAATAGAACTTGACTTCAACACCATACAGGAGTGTCTCATCGCTGGCAATACCTGGAACAATCTTATCCAAAGCCTCTATCATTTCTTTGATGTCCAGCATGATCCTGTATGGGAACACAAGGCTCAAATCCCCTGGAACCGCATCTTTAAGCGTAGGCACTATATTGTTTCTCATAAGCCTTTCCTCTATGGTTCTGCGGCCTCTTTTAAAATCTCCGTAGCGCTGAACGATTATCCTGTTGCCTGCCAGCATGTTGGCTAGCTTAGCAATGGATTTTCCATATTCTATAGGCTCATTAAAAGGCTCGGTGAAATGCTTTGAAACCAGCAGTGCAAAGTTCGTATTGTTCGTTTTCATATCCTTTGCCTTATAACTATGCCCGTTCACCACGGCAAGATTATCTTCATAATATTCGGTGGTCACTTCGCCGGAAGGATTCGAACAGAATACCCTAACCTTGTCGTCAAAAGTCGGTGTGTGATAAATCAGCTTGCTTTCATACATCGTCTCATTTAATTCTTTCATCACTTCGTTTCTGACTTCCACCCTGACTCCTATATCAATAATTCCGACTTCTGATTCTATCCCATATTTGTCGCACAGCACCTTAAACCAGTCTGAGCCTTCCCTTCCAACTGCCACAATTACATTGTCGGCATAGTATTCCCTGTCGGCAATAACTCCTTTTGCCACACCGTCCTCTATGATCAGGTCCTCCACAGGATTTCTGAAAAGTATCTCCACACCGCTGTCTAAAAGGTGTTTTTGAATTTTCACATATATGTTATAGCTCTCTTCAGTACCAAGATGCCTTATTGGGCACTCTACAAGCTTAAGATTGCTTCTTATCGCCTTTGTGCGTATCTCCTCGATTCTTTGGGGATTATCAATCCCATATACATTTCTGTCGGCTCCAAAGGACAGGTATATGTCATCAACATAGTTGATGAGTTCCTGGGTTTCCCTGTAACCGATATGCTCAGGCAGGGTTCCGCCCACATCCGGTGACAAGCTTAATTTACCGTCGCTGTATGCGCCGGCCCCCGAAAACCCGGTGGTTATATTGCATGGATTGCAGCCAGCACACCGGCCTGTTTTTCTTTTCGGGCACACCCTTTTTTCAATTGAGCTGCCCTTCTCCAGTATCAGAATACGGCTTTCAGGATTGATTCTTTTCATCTCAAGGGCGGCAAAGATGCCTGCGCTGCCGCAGCCGACAATTATTACATCATATTTTTCTGGTGTTTGATTTCTTCCATTCTTCATGCAATTTATACCTCCCTAAACATATTATACCATAACCCTTGGGCTATATAACGAGCAATGGTACAAGCAGGTTGTCTGATACATGCAAACCGGAGCATGAACTTTTCAGATAAGTTTCCGGGGCACACAAAAAAACCCTACAGAGTCACTGTTAAGTGACTCCGAAGGGTTTATCTTCGTGTAGGATATTCTCCCCATGCTGCTCGCATATGCTTAAGCATGCTCACTCCGAATGGTATTATGCCTCATTTATTTCATCTTGTCAATACCGGATTTGCATTTTAACTTTGCAGAAGACTTTTTTATTATATTATCAAATTAAAATGTGCGAAGATATTATCTATTCCAATACCTTCCACTCGTTATTCTCCTTACCCAGAGAAATTCCGGCGGCAAACTGGTAATTGAAATCACCACGCTCAAAGGTGGTTTCAATCAGGAACTCCTCGCTCGGCTTGACGTCTACTTTAAACTTCTGATCTCCTATATGCACAGTAACAGGTTTAAAAATATTCAGCATTTTTTCATTGAGCAGGATTGTGAAGCCTCCCTTTAAGTTGGCAGTATCTATGATAACACTGTTTGCTTTCGGGTCCAGACTGGCCTTTATCTCACCCTCGGTTTCCTCTTCCGGGTTGTTCAGGCGAAGCCAATAGAAGGAGTTTACATCCCGCAAAGAAGCGCGGGTAGACAGATCCCATACAATCTTCTCAGGGTATGGATTTCGCTCGAATCTGGAAACCCAATCTATGGCGTTTGTATTAGCCTCAAAGGTCAATCGGTTATTTTCAGTCCTCCATGCTTCCAGATCAGCTATTACCTTTTGGTTGTTTCTCATTGCGTGATTATCATAGAAATTGTGGGGTTTATTATAGTGGATGAAAGTTTGATGGTAATAACCTCCTTCCGCCTTCTCCAAATCTGACAATATACCGTCATATATAGCTGCCTGCACATTCCTTTCATATGCTGTGTCTTTCTCCCCAACCTGGATGGCAAACGGAAGGTTTCGAACATTCTTCATGGATACGCCATTGGGATGTCCGGCAGACATATTGGCTGCAGCGAAGCGGTCTGCCATGCGTGGAGCAATCTGATAAACTCCGTCGCCTCCGGCTGAAAAGCCTAAAATATATACACGGTTTGGGTTTACATTAGCAAACAGTATCATGTTCTCTATGAGCCTATCATAAAGAGGATACGACTCATCATTGAAATGGGTATTCCAGGTGTCCCGCACTCCTCTGACTGCAACATAAACGCCATTTTCAACGCTGTTACGGTAATAGATCTTCATATGCTCCCACTGCTGGTCATTGACTTCCTTAGGAGCATTCCCACCTCCATGAAGAGTTATGTACAGAGGATAACCATCTTCAGGCGCTTCTCCGATGGTAAACATTTCATAACGCATGGTCACCTCTCCGTATTTCAGTTCTTTGCTTTCAAACTCATTCTTGCGTTCAGGATCTTCTGATACTTTTTCAACATATGAGTTCCATACCTTACTTCTGATATCTGCAATATTACCGGCCTTAATGGTTTTCTCGGCCTGCCCCGATGAACATCCCGGGATTGCAAGAGTCATTGCTGCAACGGACAATAATAGTTTTGAGTACTTTTTTATCATTGAGTATACCCCCCTGGAAAATAGCAAAATTTAATCTTTATAATTTTTCTAGAGTTTCTCCAGGTCTTGTGCTGTAGCCCATCTGGTAAAAATTGTATAGACTTCTGGAAACCCATACCTATACAATAGCATAGATTATGTAATTCGGCAATTATTTTCAAACTAAGGCTTTTTATCCATGTTACTTTCCCTGATTGCCGCATAACACAAAACCACCTGGCAAACGCCGGTGGTTTTGTTATCAAGATATGAGTAAGTCTATAAGCCGGGTTCTGTATTAGACAGTCATCTATCTAGGCATTACATTTCTGCAATGCTCAAGCCACCTACTCGGGACAGGCGGGCAACCTTTAACGTCCCTCTACGGTGTTGCTCCAGGTGGGGTTTACATAGACCGGCAAGTCGCCATGCCGCTGGTGAGCTCTTACCTCACCTTTCCACCCTTACGCTACAGAAATCAATAATGATTATCTGTAACGCGGTATATTTCTGTTGCACTTTCCTTGAAGTCGCCTTCACCGGGAGTTACCCGGCACCCTGCCCTATGGAGCCCGGACTTTCCTCACATACAACCTTTCGGTTTGTATGCGCGATCATCTGGCTTACTCACACACTATTTAATATTCGATTTTAAAATTTATTGCATATCATTCTGTAACGCAGTATTTCTCTGTTGTACTTTCCTTGATGTCACTTTTACTGCTAATACATTAACTAAACGACATAACAGTTTAATCTGTCGTGTCTGGATTTAATATTATAAAATAAATTAAGTACGCTGTCAAATAACATTAAATGGATCTATTGACATACTGCTTAAAATAAATTCTACATTTCCGAACTTTTCAGAAAGCATATTTTTTAGTATTGGCAGAATAATTTGTTCGGTTGCAAAATGTCCTGCATCAATAACACACCTGCCACTTTCGGCAATATCAAGGGCATCGTGGTACTTTACATCCCCTGTGACCACAATATCAAATTCCCTGCTGTTAAGATTTACCCAATTCCTGTCAAAGCTGCCACAAAATACAGCTACTCTCTCGATAACACCTTTATAGTCACCAATGACCCTTACATGTCTAATATTTAGCTTATCTTTTACAATATCCACAAATTCATTCAAAGATACCTGTTTATCTACATCACCTATCTTGCCAAGACTGAACACCTTGCCACTAATCTTCAGCGGATATATATCATATGCAACTTCCTCATAAGGGTGAGCCTTTAGCATTGCATCAACAACTTTCTTTAGCTTACATTCAGGAACCACCGTTTCCAACCTGTACTCATCAACTTTTTCAAGTTTTCCGCGAGAACCTATAAACGGATTAGTTCCCTCAAGAGGCCTGAAAGTACCAATTCCGGGAGTCATAAAGGTACAGTCGCTGTAATTGCCTATCCAGCCGCCGCCTTCACTGGTAATGGCTTCCCTTACAACGTCTACATGCGAGAAAGGAACAAACACTGATAGTTTATAAACCTTATCTTCTCTATATGTATTCAGGTTTCTTATATTTTGCAATCCTAATACTTCAGCCAGCTTTTGGTTTACGCCGCATTCACAGGTATCCAGGTTTGTGTGGGCGCTGTATAATGAAATATTATTCCTTACAAGCTTAATAATTCTTTTGCCAACAATGTTATCATCATTGAGCTTCTTAATTCCTTTAAAAATCAAGGGGTGATGGGAAATAATCATGTCTGCATTGCATTCCACCGCTTCATCAATCACTTTTGAAGTGGCATCAAGGCAAAGCATTACACGCTTCACCTCACTCTTACTGTCCCCGACAATAAGACCGACATTGTCCCAATCCTCAGCAAGGTTAGGGGGAGCAAGTTCCTGCATATATTCTATAATATCCCCGCATTTTACTGTCACAATGTTCCCTCCTTAAAAAATTTTTAAAGTTCAGCGTATATTTTTGTAAACTCATCTCTCAAATTAATATTTTCCTCAAGAACATCTTTATTGTCTTGATTGGATTTTTTAAGTCCGTCTATAGCAGTATTAATTTTGGCTATCTCTCTTTTTATGTAGGATTTCAGCAAGGGTTCTTTCTTTTCTATAAGTCTTCTCCCAATATAAATATCAATTATATTGTAATCAGTTTGTTGCCCTGTCCACCCAGCGGATATAACATTGTAAATTTTGTCCCTCTCCATTGCAAGTCCTTCGTCTGAAATCTCAAACCCATTTTCAAATAACCACTTGCGCACATCTTCAACAGAACCCATCGGTTGAATGATAAGCCTTTTTGCGCTTCGGGCTTTTTCAATACCTTCTGAGAGAATGTTTCTTATCAGCTGTCCTCCCATTCCTGCAATTACAATAATTTCTGCTTCATGCTCTTTAATCGGCTGTAAGCCATCGCCTAACCTTGTTTCTATATATTCTGCCATATTGTATTGCCGGATGTTTAAGTTAGCCTTCTCAATAGGCCCAGGCCTTACATCAGTGGCAATTGCCCTTTTGCAGATTCCCTGCCTGATTAGATATATAGGTATATACGCATGGTCAGTGCCAACGTCGCACAACGTCTGACACACAGGTACCATGTTTGCAACAAGTTTTAGTCTTCCCTTTAGATTCATGATTTCACCGTCGCTACACTAAAATATATAATTTAATACAGTTTTAAAAAATATTATCTGCACATAATAAATATATATGATTACTATAGCAGATGTAAAGGAGCCTGGCATGATGTTCAACAATTTCAGAGACAAAAAACACAAAGACACTGAAACAGCGGCTGAAACTATAATAGACAGCCACTCCTTCCTCAGTAAAATAAATATGTCAAATACCGGAAAGAGCACTATAAACATTACAAATCAACAGCATAACGAGGATAACTTTGACAACTATATTGAAAAAAGAAATTAGAGTATATACCCTAATTTCTTTTTCAATAACAAAGTTCCATCTGTGACATTCCTTAACGTAATAGAAACACACACTTTTTTGAAAAGGAGTGTCTTTACCCTTTTATATTAATTGGCTTCCGCACCTTGCGCAGAATTTTGCGCCATCAGGATTAACATGTCCGCACTTACATACAGCCGGACCGATTTTAGTATTTCCAACTACCTGGTTCATTTCTGCTTCCAGTTCTTCTAATTTTTTCTTTTGTTCATTTATTAATTCTATTCTTTTTGTTATTTCTTCGCAGAAACCATCCAACTCGCCACGGGGAATATCACCTTCCACTTCCATGTAAAGGTTGTAAACCCTGGCACCGAGTAATTCTGCAAGTTGCTTTTTTTCATCTTCTAATGTCTTGATACGGCTGTTGATTTTAGCTTTTTCAATCAATGTCTTTGAGCCTGTACTAACTGAAGCAACTCCTTTATTCAATCCACTTTTTAGCTTGTCAAATATGTCTGCCATTTTACTTCCCCCCTAAAATTAATAATATACTCTAACTATATTACTTACATCGGTGTCAATTAAAACTGGTTTAGAATTACCTTTTTTGTGATACAAATCTCCATAATTCCTTTTTGCACTATAATCCTTAATATAGACAACATCATCTTCATTTCTTGCAAAAATACTGATTACGTCTGTATCAATTTTTTCAGTCTTGCCGTTTTTAAATTTCATTAAAGTTCCTGTACCAGTACCACTATCATAGCTGTAATCATCCAAATAGTACAGCGTTCCTTTAAAGTAATGGTAATAGCTAGCCGCTGTTTCAGATAATTCATAGAATTTTTCACCGGTATATAATCCCATAATTGTTTCATCATCTGAATACACCATGGTAACTACATCTTCATAATATACAAAGAATTGACTGACGGCATCACAAATTTTCGTTTTATCTTTTAATGAACCGGAATCTACAGTATATCTGTACAATTCTCCTGTATTATTTTCATCGTCCATATCTTCAATCATATAGAAATATTTACCATCAGCTGAAAAACTGTAATATCCCGTTTCGTTTATATCTATATCCATAGCTTTAAAGGGAGAATTATTTTGTGAAATTATGTATAATTCCCGGATGCCATCATCATATTCCTGTAAATCACTGTCTTCAGGAATTGTCAGGAAAGCCGCAGCACTGCTGAAAACCATATACTCCCCTATGTTATAATTTGATCCATATAATGCGCTTCCATCCATACGATCTGTAATTTTTATTTCCTCACCGTTTTCTATTTTATATAAAGTATAACCTGGTAATTGGTCAAATTCATCTTTCTTCACAACATACACTTGTTCATCTATTACTGATGCTGACATTACATCCCTTGCAAGTCTTTGTCTATCTTTGCCCAATTCCTTACGGTACAGTGAACTATCTTTAATATAATAAAAATTTTTATATTCATTTAAAGAACTGACTACTTGATCAATGTCAGAATCAATTTTTTCAGGCTCATCATTTTTACCAAGCCCGCATACATACAAATCACCGTCGGAATTTACATAAACAATTTTTTTCTCATCACTGGATATGGCAAAATTCTCTACCTTTCTTGCTATTACCCTTTCATCTTTTTTTAAATCAGTATAATATAGTTTATCTCTTTTTTTATATATAACAAATTTCCCGTCTTTTTGAATATTAAAGTTTGTAACTCCAGAGGCAATTTTGATTCCAGTTGAATCAGCGTCTTTTTCTTTTGGCGTTTCTTCATCCACGTCCCTGTAATATAGCTTAAACTCGTCACCTGATAGATCATCGGCAAAAAACATGGTTTTACCATCTTCAGTAAATAATATGCTTCCATAATAATATCCAGTCCCACTTGTTACAACATAAGGTTCTTTATTACCACTTTTAAGCATAAGATCTGAAGACTTTATATACATGATTGGCAGTTTTGCCAAATCCTTGCCGGTGCTTTTGGCATCAGAACCTTTAAATATATTTACTACACCGATAACCAGAGCTACAACTGCCGCAACAAGCACTACACCTGCGATTATCTTTTTTATTCCGACTTTCTTTTTGGAATGCGCTCCTCTGTTACCAAAATAGTCCTTACTGTCAATGTTATCCTGAGTAGTTATTAATTCAGATACTATAACCGAAGATCCCGATTCCTGGCTGACTACATTTTCGCTTCCAGTGTTAGCTGTGTCTATAGGCTGTGGAAGCTTTGCCCCACATTTAATACAGAACTTAGAATAATCTTCATTCTTTGCGCCACACTGTTGGCAAAACATAAATCTTTCCCCTTTCTAAATACATTTTTAAATTACTACGAAATCATTTTTACGCATAGCACTTATTTAATATGATTCTCTGGCAATCTCGTAAATTCTTTCTTCAATTTCATTTACTCTCTCATAAACATTCTCATCTTCGATATAATCATAGAATTCATCCTCATCCATATCCAACACATACTGTTTCTCTGTTATATTTATTAAATCCTTCTTTGCACCTTTTTCAAAGGAAATATTTATGTTTCCACTGATTTTTGAAGTATTTCCGGAATCAACTAAAGTTATGTCCACATCACTCAAGGATACTTTCAGGCCATCAGAATTACTGTATTCACCTGAATAATCTAATCTTATGCTATTTTTAGCTTTAATTTCACTGAATCCATCTATAGTTCTCTTCTTTAAATTAATGTCGCATTCATTGTCAAATACCCATTTCCCACTAAACGGCAATCTTACAGTCAATCTTGTAGAATCTGTAAAAGAACCCTTCAGAGGTATATGGTTTCCTTCGGAACTTAACTCAACAGCTATTAATGATATATCATCACCTTCAATTTCAAGCTCAACATCAAAATCGTTTATTAATGCTTTGTTATTTCCGAATCTTACTTCTAATGCTAATGTACATTCTCCATCGTCAATTTCAAATTCTTTCTCTACTGCCATTCTTGCTATAATTCCTTTGTATTCTGCAAGCTCAATTGTTATATCTCCCGCAATGTCAACATACTCTTTTAAATCATCCAAAGTTTCATCAAGCTCGTCAGTGAAATCATCATAATCACTTGTCAATGAAATTTGATTTTTTATATTTTCATCTTCAAAAAATAATTCTATCATATCAATCAAATAGGACTTGAACTCACTGCCCGGAATATTTATGGGTATTTCCCGAGCTTTTACACTTTTACCCTCTATGGTGATATTGGTAGAGGTCATTTTACCCAATTTTGAATTTTTAACTAATTTTTTTGTTGTTTTAGTCATTTCCTTCTTTGTTTCTTCAGTTAAGCCTCTCTTGGTTTTATCCATAATATTTGAAAAAGATATATTAAGATCATCAGGTAAATCCATAAAATCCATAATATCTCTAAAGTCGCTGTCGTTCCAGTCTTCGCCAAAACTTACTGTTTTGGCTGTCCAGTACTTATCAAATAACTCGGGTATATTAACACCTATTTCTTCATCATTGAGAAAAGCATTAACGCTATACATAGGTTCATTTTTTACCAGTAGCTGAAAATTCCCCAACATCTGCTTATTGTTCTTATCCACGGAAATTGTTGTATTTATGCCTGAATCTTCCAAGATGTCTAATTTCATATACGCAATATCGGTAGAAGCTGAATTCACAATACCGCTTAAATCTAATGTAAAATCATCTTTTTCTGATAATGTAAATCCTGTTAATTCCTTTTTACTTTTATTTATTTCATCAAAAATCTGAGAAAGAGTTTTACTAAATACACTTCCCACATAGGCTTTAGGAGCTACTGTCCTGTATATACTGTTTCTTGCCATAACTGCACATGATACTAAAATTAAAACTGCTGCCAAAATATATGCAAATTTGAAACTTCTGCGCTTCTTAGGCATTGGCTCACCAGCAGGAAATTCACTGGCTGGAGATTCCGCAGGTGTTTGCCCTAATTTTGTCCCGCATTGAGTACAAAATTTCGTCTGATCGTCATTTTTTGCCCCACAATTTGTACAATACATAAAATTCCTCCTGAACATTAAATAAATATTAAATATAAATATTAAATAAATAACAATA
>ENA-OWPA01000434-OWPA01000434.1-bioreactor-metagenome-genome-assembly--contig:-NODE-434-length-57989-cov-45.898708_pt1 | contig 57989 bp, 51 predicted proteins | sample MGYA00238139_ERZ651803 | MGnify/ENA primary metagenome ERZ651803 (study PRJEB26909, sample SAMN07631231) | bioreactor metagenome | isolation source: Switchgrass digestor | place: USA: Dartmouth...
TCTCATTAAAAAGTTTGTTAGCTCTCGCTGACTTTAAAAATTATTACTCAAAGTACTTCACACTGTTTAATTATCATAGTTCATTAATGTTGCTTTATTAGGTTATCATATTTTTGAACTTCTGTCAACACTTTTTTTCTTGGCTTTTATTTGAATTTTTGTGTCAACAATATTAAAGTATAAATCATAAATCTTACTTTGTCAAGAAGTTTTTCTTGAGCATCTTTGTCGTTTCCTGTTTTCAACGACTTTCTTACTTTAACACATTTTTGACTTCGATTCAATACTCAAATGAAACCGTTTTCGTCAATTATTTTGGATTATCTTAGGTATGATTTTGTTATCATTGTTTTTCTTCTTATTTCAAATTTTGTATAACTGAAATTATATCTATCGATTTATACTTATTAATTGTTCATAAGTATTTCTGACCGACATATCCTCTGGATTTAAATTGTAGGCTTTTTCTACATCCTGAAGAGCAATATCATACAATCCCAGCTGCATATATATAAGCCCTCTGTTGAATACTAGCCTATAGTTATCCTTATATAGCTCAATTCCCTTTGACAGAATATCTATTGCTTCATTAATATTTCCTATTCCAAAGAGGCAGATTGCCAATTCATTGTATAAATCAGGGTGTTCTCCACCTAGGTTTATTGCTTCAGCAAAGTTTTCCACAGCCATTTCATAGTCTCTAGTCCCCTTATATGCAAGGCCTGCCATATAGAACAGATTCCAGTTGTCATTGTGTCTTTGCAACAATGGATAGAGCTTATCCAATGCCTTGTTATAGTTACCCCTTGAAATATAGTTTAATCCCTCTTCATATTCTGCATCATCATTTATTAAGCTAATCTCTTCCCTTATTTCCTGAAGCCTTACCTTGTCATCATCCAAATTCAAATACTTCTCCCACATAAGCCTTGCTTTTAGGAACTGGCCATAGTTCTTATAGTGGTATCCAAGCTTATAGTATGCAAGGGCATATTTAGGCTCCAAATCCAATATGCTTTCCAGTATATCTGTAGATTCCTTCAAAAAGTCATTTCCCTTTTCCTCTCTGTTGGATTCAATAAGCTTTTTAGCTATTCTTTCCAGCTGAATGGCATAGTTAAAAAGCCCGTTAATATTTTTACCGTTTATATTAACAAGAGCTCTAAATACTATGGCACTGTCATCATGTTTTCCTTCCTCGTCCAATTTGAGCCCAGTATATAACATGAAATCCTCAATTTTTGGATTAAATCTATAGAGTATATCCTTATACTGGCTATTGTATTTGAAGTTCATATCAATTCCAAGTATATATATCATGCCTTCAACAATATGGGAAACGTTTAGCTGGTCACCTAAGCTTCCCTTCTTTATCTCCTCAACAAGAGTGTTTGTTACTATTGGAAGAGGTAGCCCCTTTTCCACTGTATAGCCTTTTATGTTTAATTCTGCATTTTCCTTTAGCTCTACAAAGGAAATCCTGTCTGTCATATTTAAAAAATATTCGTTAACTGTATTCATTTTAACCCCCTAATCTTCGTAAAGTCTATTCATGAACATTCTCTTCCTTCTTGTGCTTGTAGATAAGAGGTCAAAGAGATGTCCTCTATATATCATTGCAAATGAAAACAATGACTGACCTATTATATATCTTAAGATGCTCATTATATCCAAATCAAAGCCCATGACTAAATGGGTTGTAAATATGTTGAGTATAAGCCTTCCAGTTACTATATATATGATGGCAAATAGTATTATATTTGGTATAAACCAGTTTAGCCAGTTTTCTTTGATAAAATCAAAGGAATATCTAATGCTTTCCGCTGAAGAATAGTACTTCTGGTATATGGTTTCTGGTAATGAGTTTAGAAGTATCAGCGCTAAAAGGCTCACTATGCTATAAATTATTGCTCCTGATGTACCTGCCATATTTGTTACAATTGACAGTGCATAGCTTGCCACCCAACCTATAAAGAATACTCCATATACCTTCCATAGATACTGAGTAAATCCTTCCTTGAATATATCTAGTGTTATCCTGTTGAAATTTATAGCATTATATAGAAGGTACAGATAGTTGGATATTAAGCTGCTGGATATAATTGCTGAAATAAGGCCAGCTACTATTGATAATATGCCTGTAAAAAACAAGGATATTATATATAGTACAACAATGTTTATCAGCGTATATACTATACCCGTAAATATTATTGGCCATGAAGTTTTGAAGGATTTAATACTCCTCTTCATAGTGTTTTTCTGCACTAATAGCATGTCTTCAAATATGCTCAATTGCTTTCACTCCCTTTAATATATTTTGTAATATCATAGGTTTTGCACCTTTGCTGTGAGTTAGAAGTATATTCAAAGAGTATAATGTGAGGCTCATTTATTTCCTCATATAGATTATAGCTGTTTTCAATGAATTTTAACACATCCAGCTCAAAGTATTCAATATGAACCATATTTATTATCCTTTTAGTAGGTATATCCATTAAATGTACAAGTCTTTCCCTTAGAAGGCTATCATCTTTCAATATTTCATGCTTATTCTTCTGTATGAATCCTACATTCCTTCTCTTTATGAATCTAGGCATATTAGGGTTAGGATTGTTAAATGCAAAGTCAAATTTAATGAGCTCATTTAATATGCCATCTTTATTAAGATTTCTTTCCTCTATAAACTGCCACAGTATTTCATAGAGCTTAAACCTGCTATGGCTTATCTTATCATATTCCTTTTCCTCCCAGAAGCTTAACATCTCTTCAAAGAAGTCAAAGGCTGAAGGGTATTCCTTTTTTATAATGTATTCAATGGTGTGTCTAAAATACCCTTCATTGTAGTATTTTTCAACTAAATCCTCTATACCCTTTAGTTTCAACATTTCCTCATATGATATATAGTTATTTTCAAGAACTTCATAAGGTGGCATGTCTAAAAACTTAAATCCATATTTGTCCTTATCCTCTCTTAGTCCAGAGCCTTTTAACAGCTTTAAAAATCCCAACTGAATCTTTTCTGGACCTATTTCATATACATCGTTAAAGGATTTTCTAAAGCTTTCATATCTTTCATAGGGAAGACCTGCAATTAAATCCAAGTGCTGATGTATATTCCCGAAGGATTTTATTCTCCGGCATACTTCCTTTAGCTTATTAAAGTCTGTAGTCCTTCCTACAGCTTCTATGGTTTTGTCATTTGTAGACTGAACTCCTATTTCAAACTGGAACAGCCCAGGCTTTGCATTTTTTATAAATTCCAGCATTTCATCGTCTATTAGATGGGCTGTGACTTCAAAGTGAAAATTCATGTTTTCAGGGTCCTTATCCATTATGAATTTCATTATTTCCATGGCGTATTTTTTGTTAGCGTTGAAGGTTCTATCTACAAACTTAACCTGCATTACTTTTTTATCTATTAAAAGCTCTAGCTCCTTCTTTACCCTATCAAGGCTAAAATACCTTACCCCCTTTATTGTGGAGGATAAGCAGAATTGACAGTTAAAGGGACATCCCCTAGAGCTTTCGTAGTATACAATCCTGTTTTCCAGGTTGTCTTCGTATCCCATATATGGAGATGGTATTTCATCAAGTCTCTGAATCATACTACAAGGAGGATTTATAATTATGTTTTCACTTGACCTGTATGTTAGATTTGGTACATTTGAATAGTCCCTTTCTTCAATTGTTGCCAGTAAGAATTCCCTAAAGGGTATTTCACCTTCTCCGGATATTATAAAATCTATAAAGGGGTGATTTTTAATAGTATCCTTGCTATCAAAGGATACTTCTGGACCTCCTAAAAGGGTTTTAGTATTGGGTGATACAATTTTCAATATTTCACAGATTCTCAATGTCTCTTCTCTGTTCCATATATAGGTTGAAAACCCTACTATGTCAGCTTTGGCTTTGAAAATCTCACTTGCTATATAATCCAGATTTTGATTTATTGTAAATTCCATTATATCTATATCTGCTAGATCACTACAATAAGCTCTCAAATATCTAATGGATAGTGATGAATGTATAAATTTAGAATTTAATGTAGCTAGTACTACTTTCATATTTTCATCTCCTTTATTCTTTACATTATATCATAAGCTAGAATATTTCTCATTAAGCTTAATATTTGTTTCCTTTCTTTCCCATTTAATTTTTATATGCTATGTTGAAGAATTCATCAAAAAAGTATAGAATATATTTAGACAATATACAATGAAAGGGGTTATTAAATGAAAGAATTCGACAAAATATCCATCCAGGAGATGTCAAAGGAAGATATGTTAATGATTATTGAAGCTTTAGAGTATACCGGTAAAAATACAAAAATAGAAGATTATATAAATTTGAAGAATAGCATATTAAAAGAGCTGTCAAGTCTTGCAGAGAGCACAGAAGATGAATTTATGGACTATTTAAATAAATCCTCCACCGCCCAAAGAGCATTATAAAGTGTACATATTTTCCTTTAAGATATAAAAACCTTCCCATTTGGGAAGGTTTACATTTTTTCCGGTGCTTCCATTCCAAGAAGCCCAATTCCTGTCTTTATTACAGTTTTTGCTGCATACACCAAAGCCAACCTTGCGCGCTTCAGCTCTTCTTCTGATGACATTATAGGACAGCTGTTGTAGAACTTGTTGAATGCCTTTGCAATTTCCACTACATGTCTTGTTATGAAAGATGGCTCCAGCTTCTCATAGGCATCATATACTACCTGTGGGAAGTTATATAGCAGCCTTACAAGGTCTATTTCTTCCTGTTCCTTTAATAGGGTATAGTCTACATTATGCTCACAATTGAAACCTCCCTTTTCAAGAAGGCTATTTGCCCTTGCATGGGTATATTGTACATAGGGGCCTGTTTCTCCTTCAAAGCTTAGAGTTCTATCCCATGAAAATACATAGTCCTTTATTCTTGAATTAAACAGCTCCTGGAATATTACTGCTCCTATACCAACCTGCTTTGCTACTTCATCCTTGTTTTCAAGATTTGGATTCTTGTCTTCTATTATCTTTTTAGCTCCTTCTATTGCCTTTTTAAGTACATCCTCCAGGAATACTACCCTGCCCTTTCTTGTTGACAAGGTTCCATCTTCAAGGCTTACCATTCCAAAGGGCACATGGATACAATCTTTTGCCCAGTCATATCCCATTAGCTCAACAACCTTAAACCATTGCTTAAAGTGTAGATTCTGCTGTGATGCAACTACATATATGTTTTTATAGAAATCATAGTGCTCCTTTCTGTATATTGCAGCTGCTATGTCCCTTGTAATATACAGTGTTGAACCGTCTTTCTTCTGTATAAGGGCTGGAGTCATGCCATATTCCTCTAAATCAACAATTTTTGCTCCTTCTGATTCCTTTAACAGTCCTTTTTCCTCCAGCTCATCTAGTACCCGGCCCATCTTATCTGAATAGAAGCTTTCTCCTGCATAGGAGTCAAATGTAATATTTAAAAGGTTATATACCCTGCTGAATTCCTTTAAGCTTACATCCCTTATCCACTGCCACAGTTCCACTGCTTCCTCGTTGCCATTTTCCAGTTCCTTAAACCAGTATCTTGCTTCATCCCTCAAGGATTCATCCTTGTCAGCTTCTGCATTGAATTTTACATATAGCTTTAATAACTCATTTATTGGGTCATTTTCTATGACTTCCTTATCTCCCCATTTCTTATAGGCTGCTATTAGCATTCCAAACTGGGTTCCATAGTCTCCAAGATGGTTTATGGCTATTGCATTAAATCCAAGAAATTTGCAGATTTTATAAAGTGAATTTCCTATTACTGTTGACCTTATGTGGCCAATGTGGAAGGGTTTCGCTATATTTGGAGATGAGAACTCCACTATAATATTCCTTCCCTTGCCTATGTTCTGGGCTCCAAAGCTTCCCTCTTTATCTCTAATTTCCTCTAATACTGACTCTGTTAGCTTATTCTTATTTATAAAGAAGTTTAAGTAAGGTCCTGCATTTTCAACCTTTTCAAAGTATTCGCCAGTGCCAATTTTCTCTGCCAGCTCCTGGGCTATTAGATTTGGAGCCTTTCTAAATACCTTAGCCAGTCTGAAGCAGGGAAAAGCGTAATCTCCCATATCATAGCTTGGTGGTATTTCTATTAGCTTCTCAATTTCTTCCCTGTTTAAGCTATCTACTATATTAGTTATTGCGTTTACAACTTCCTTCTTAAAATCAATCATATTCCTACCTCCTTAAAATAATTAAAGCTCTCATCCCTTATAAGAGACGAGAGCTATCCCGTGGTACCACTCTTGTTGGCTTATGCCCACTTAAAGCTATAACGCTGCTAGCGTAATATCCTACTATCATTTCAGATACATTCTCAGGAGCTCTCTTCAGATATACATTTGTGCTGGCTTACACCATACCCAGCTCGCTTAGACAAATTATATATCCTACTCTCTCCTTCTTCGAATCCCCATATTTCTTCATTATTCTATAATATACATTATATTTGAAAATAATTCAAGAAGTTATTTCAATTCTATTACAGTGACACCAGTGCCACCTTCATTATAGTTTCCAGTTCTATAACCCTTAATATGTTTATGCCCCTTTAGATAGGATTTTATGCCTTCCCTTAATACTCCTGTGCCCTTTCCATGTATTATATATGCTTCCTTAAGCCCTGCCAAATATACATCGTCAATATATTTGTCCAGCTCCAATAATGCTTCGTCAAGGGTTTTACCTCGAAGGTCTATTTCATTTTTTACATGGGAGGATTTGCTTATTATCATCTTCTTAGTTCTTGTTTTTACTTTTTCCTCATCTGCTTCTTCTGCCCTCTTTAAGGTGGACTTGTGTACCTTTACCTTCATTATACCTATCTGTACTAATACATTTCCTTCTTCGTCTGGAAGTTCAAGTACTGTTCCAGTTTGCTTAAGGGATAATACCTCAACAGTTTCTCCAATTTTAAGGTCCTTTATCTCCTTATTAGCCTTTACATTCAGTATATCTCCAGATAGTTTGCTTTCTACCTCATCAAGGTTTCTTCGCATGTTTTCTTGTATCTCCTGGATTCTCTGCAGTTTATCCTTTTCTATTTCATTGGAAATATCCCTAAGCTCTTTTATGATGCTTTCTGATTCTTCCTTTGCACTTCTTAAGATTCGCCTTGCTTCCTCCCTTGCTTGGGTGATAATCTTTTCCCTGCTTGACCTTGTCTTTTCCTTTTCTGTCTCTAATTCTTCCTTTAACCTGTTAAGCTCCTGTTTTAGCCTTTCTGCTTCCTGCCTGTTTTCCTCTATTATCCTTCTATCCTTGTCTATGGCCTTAAGTACATCCTCAAATTCTACATTTTCCTTGGATACAAGGGTCTTGGCATAATCAATTATATAGCTTTGAAGCCCTAGCCTTCGTGATATTTCAAAGGCATTGGACTTTCCTGGAATCCCTATTAGCAGCCTATAAGTAGGGCTCAATGTCTCTACATCAAATTCCACTGAAGCGTTTTTAACTCCTTCTGTTGTCAATGCATAGGTCTTTAGCTGGCTGTAATGGGTTGTAGCTATGGTTCTAATATTCATATTCAATAGATGGTCTAATATGGCCATTGCTAAGGCTGCACCTTCTGTAGGATCAGTTCCTGCTCCTAATTCATCAAACAAAACAAGGCTATTTGGACTTATTTCCTCCAATATGCTTACTATATTTGTCATATGGGCGGAGAAAGTACTTAAGGATTGCTCTATGCTCTGCTCGTCTCCTATATCTGCAAATACTTGGTCGAATATTCCTATTTCAGAGTTGAACTCTGCTGGAATGTGTAGCCCAGACTGTGCCATTATTGTAAGAAGTCCTACAGTTTTCAATGTTACAGTCTTACCGCCTGTATTGGGTCCTGTAATGACTAAGGTATTAAATTCCCTGCCAATATAAACATCTATAGGGACTACATTTCTTGGATCCAGTAGAGGATGGCGTCCTTTTTTGATGTTTATATATCCTTGGCTGTTCATAATTGGCTTTATTCCATTTATCTCAAGGGCATATTTCCCTTTTGCAAACATATAATCAATTCTCTGTAGGGTTTTTATGTTATGTCTAATATATTCTGCCTTGTCTGCTACAAGAGATGTTAATTCTCTTAATATCCTTTCAATTTCTTCCCTTTCCTTTATTTCCAGCTCTCTCAATTCGTTGTTCAGTTCTACAACTGCCATTGGCTCTATAAACAGTGTAGCACCACTTGAGGACTGGTCATGGACTATACCCTGGAAGAATCTTTTGTTTTCTGCTTTAATGGGAACTACATATCTTCCTTCCCTCATGGTTACAATGCTATCCTGCAGGTATTTTGCATATTTAGGCGATGATATGATTGAATTTAACTTACTTCTTAAGGCTTCATTTTTATTAATTATCTGCCTTCTTATACTCCTCAATGCAGGACTTGCATTATCAGATACTTCATCTTCTCCTATAATGGCGTTGTTTATCTCATCTTCAATTTCTCTAAATACTCTTAGGGAGTCTATTAACTCCTGAAGTATTGGATAGTCTGTAATTCCTTCATCCCTTGCTTCCTTGAGATAGCTTTTTAAACCTCTTGTTACTCTAAGGGAATCGGATACCTTTAAGAGGTCTCCCGGATTTAGTGTTCCTCCTATTTCAGCAATTTTTATCTCGCGGGATATGTCCTGTATGCCATATAGAGGAGGTCTTCCTTTTTTTATTAGAAGCTTTAAGGCTTCATCTGTTTCATCCTGAAGGTATTGAACCTCCCTTATGTCTGTACTTGGCTTAATGCTTCTTACCATTTCTTTACCCAGTTCTGATTCAGCATTTCCTGCAACCTTTTCTATTATCTTGTTGAATTCCAATACTCTAAGGGTTTTCTCATTCATATTTTCACCTCATCATATGATTCCTCTAAAGTAATGGCCTTTTGTAATGCCCTTATCTTTGTATTTTTCCAAAAATATTTCCACATCCTCCTTTGAAATAATTCCCTTTCCATAGGAGTAGTACATATCCTGAATTTCTCCTACTTCCCTTTCAAAGGTAAAATCAACTCTTACTGTATCCACTCCTTGATTATATATTCTGTCAAGGCTATCTATTACCATTAGAGGAAGGCTGTTATATATTGTTGTTAATCTGCTTTTGCGTTCCATATAGAAGTTTACACCTTTTCTGTCCTTTAGTCCATAACCCCTCTTGAAGGGACAGCTTTCACAGTTTGAATCGTCCTTGCAGTTCTTCACAAGGGACATGGGGCAGTGCTTCATTGTCATAAGGGGCAAATATCCATATCCAATGGCTTCAAGGCTTATGGTGCTTTTCCTTCCTATCTCCCCAATCTGCTTAAGTGTTAACTCAGGTGATAAGGTAACGCTTTCTACTCCTTCTTCTTCCAAGGCTCTAATTGTAAAGGAATTGAATATGTTTAATCCAATGTGGCCATGGAGCTTTAAATTGAAGTTTTCCTTTATAAACTGAAGTGTTCCAATATTTGAAACTGATATTCCGTCTATTATATCTTTTACAGAATCTATTTTATCCTTTAGTCTATTTAATTCCTCTTCATACATTATCCTGTCAGTATTTATATATACTTCCTTGTTTTTCTCCTTAACCTTTAATATTGATTCTCTCAGGTCTTCTTCAAATCCAATATATATCCTGTCAAGCTTATCTAGCTTAAGCCTATCAAATTGCTCTTTAGTGTTAACGGATACGCTTATATTCCTTTGGGAGTTGTTCTTTTCAGGAAATATAAAGTATTTTTCAACTTTTCCCTTATACTCCTCATTATCTATTTTAGGCCTCTTGAGGTCAGTTCTCATAGCATTAAGCCTTTCTATGGCTTTGCGCCTCAATCCATTTAAGGTGCCTATTGGCATAAAAGCTCCTTCTTCAATATTTACCTCAATGTTCCTTAAGGAGTATACTGTGTCATTAAGCTTAGATAACTGCTCTATGACTCTTTCCTTGGTAAGGGATATGTTCCTTCCTCTTTCCACTATATTATCTGAATATGCTTCAACTGATTTTTCTTCAAATACTATTATAAGCCTAGCTGGATTTCCAATGGATATGTCTATTTTCATGTCAATTGGAAAACTTATGTTTTCCTTTTCAAAGGATTTTCTTGCCTTCTCAAGGAGCTTAATACTTGAAGTTCTATAGACTTTTGTACCCTTTTGTACATCATCTAATTTATCTATTTTAATGGTTTGGCCTTTTTTGCCTCCACATTTTAATACCGTTCCAATATATTTATCCTTTGAGGTCTTTAGCTCTATTCCATCTCCTTTTTCCATATCCATGGATAGATCTATATAGAGGTTCTTTCTATCAGCTTTTACAACTTCTCCAGCAAGTATGCCTCTATTGTCAGGTCTATCATAAGATATGAACTTCCTTCCAAAGTCTCCAAAAGTTATTCCTCTAGTAAATCCTCTGTTGAATATCTGCAATACATCTTCCTTGTCTTCTAAGGTTATGCTTTCATTTCCCATATCGAGTACTTTTCTGTATACACCTACTACTGTAGCAACATATTCAGGCCTTTTCATTCTGCCTTCTATCTTTAAGGATACAATACCTGATTTTATTAAGGCATGTATGTCCTCCAGTGTATTTAAATCCCTTGGACTTATAAGGTACTTTCTGTCCCAGTCTTCAAAGGGAATATTTCCACTTTTATAATCTATGATGCTGTAGGGCATTCTGCAGGGCTGTGCACATTTTCCCCTGTTTCCGCTTCTACCTCCCAGGATGCTACTCATAAGGCATTGTCCAGAATAAGATACGCATAGGGCTCCATGTATAAATGCCTCCAGCTCTATATCAACGTTTTCATTTATTCTTTTAATCTCTTCTAAGGGAGTTTCTCTAGCTAATACGACTCTTTTGAATCCTAATTTTTTCAAAAAAATAGCTCCTGGCAGGTTGTTTATGGTCATCTGTGTACTTGCATGCAATTCAAAGTCAGGAAATATATTTCTTACCATGTAGGCAAGTCCTAAATCCTGTACTATAATCCCATCTACGTCTATTTCATATAGATATTTTACATAGTCCAGTGTTTTCTTCATTTCGCTGTCATCTATAAGTATGTTCACAGTTACATATACTTTTACATCTCGTAAATGGCAGTACTCTACAGCCTCCTTCAGCTCTTCATAGTCAAAGTTTGATGCATATTGTCTTGCATTGAAAAGCTTTCCGCCTAGATATACTGCATTGGCTCCATTTTGTACTGCTGCATACAAGCTTTCCATACTACCAACGGGAGCTAGTAATTCTACTTTTTTAATTGTCACTAATTGACTTCCTCCTTGCTAAACAGGTTTTTTTCTTCATCATAGGTCTTTATGACCTCCTCAAGCTCCTTCTTTACTTCCAATAGCTCCATCTGATATTGGAATACCTTGTCCTGAAGCTTCTTTATGAGCTTTTGGCTTTCCTCCAGCTCCTTTTCCTTCACTTCAAGGGCTTTTTTATGTGTCTCTATTTCCTTGAAAAGATGCTCATTTTGCCTTTTTGCATCCAGTATCTCATCCTTGTAGGAATTCAATTTTTCCATTAGCTCCTGGTTTCTTGATTTTTCATTATTCAATTGATTCATTATGCTGTCGTAGTTTTCCATAGGGTCCTTTGCTTTATTTTTTAAGGACTCCAGTTCCTCGTATAACCTGTATAGTTCATCTGTAATATTTAAGCAAGCCAAAGTAGCAGCCATTGAACTGCTTAATTTATCGTTTTTGCTTGTCATCTCCTTAATCTTCTTATCCACATATTCTGCAAGTGTCTTTACATATTCTTCGGAACTATCCCCCACAACTGTAAAGTTACGACCATCTATTGTTACATTTATTTTTTTCTTATTCGTCATAACTTATCAACTCCCTTTATATCTTTAGTATAGGTATTCTACAAAATTCAGTAAAATCCTCTATTTTTTTTAAGGAGTAGAAAAATCTACTCCTTAGCTCCTTAATTTTGCATCATATTTATTTTCCAATGCTTCTACAATGCTGTTTTGAATTGCATTTACCTCATCATCTATCAATGTTCTTTCATAGGATCTGTATGTTATTGAGAAGGCCAGGCTCTTCTTTCCTTTTTCAACCTGTTCCCCAGTATATACGTCAAATAGCTCTACATTTTCAATTAGCCCTGCACCCTTTGACAGTATTTCCTTTTGAATATCTCCTACTGTTGTGTCCATATCCACAACTATTGCAATGTCTCTTACTATGGCTGGATATTTTGGAAGTGGCTTATATTTTCTTTCCATATTTGTATGTTCAACCATCTTTTCAAAATCCAGGTCTGCCAGATATATTCTCTTATCCATATCATAGTTTTCCATTACATCTATGTGTATTTCTCCTATTATTCCAAACTCTTCTCCATCCCTTATAATCCTTGCAGTTCTGTTTGGATGGAATGTTGGATTGTCTCTTTCAGGTACAAATTCTAACCCATATATGCCCAGTCTTTCAAATAGTATTTCCACTGCTTCTTTTATACTATAGAAGTCTCCTTCTCCATACATTCCAATGCATAGCCTTTTCTTTTCATAAGGCAGCTCCTTCAATGGAAGCTCCTTTGGTATGAATGTATTTCCTAATTCATAGGCATAGCATTCCTTTACTCCATAGTTATAGTTTCTTACAAGAAGGTCCAGCATATTTGGAATTAGTGTTGTCCTCATAACGCTGTAGTCCTCTCCAAGAGGATTCATAATCTCTATATACCTTCTCAATGGGCTGTTGGGTTCTACATTTATTCTATCATAAGCCTTAGGGCTTATAAAGGAGTAAGTCATTACTTCATTATAGCCTAATCCCTGCAATACTGTTTTCGCCTTATCTGCAACTACTCTTACAAAGGATTTGTCTCCTCTTGTCAATACTCCTTCAAGGGGCTGGCTTTCTACGTTGTGGAATCCATATAGCCTTCCTATTTCCTCAATGAGGTCTGCTTCAATGCTCAAATCCAGCCTATAAGTAGGAATGGTTACCTTCAATATGCTTCCTGATTTTTCCGCTTTTAGCTCCAGCCTTTCAAGGTATTTAATCATATCTTCTACTGAAAGGTTTAATCCAAGTAATCCATTTACCCTTTCAGGCCTTAAATCTATTGTCTTTTCCTCCATCTTATTAGGATATACATCTATTACTCCCTTTACAACCTTTCCTGCGCCTATTAGCTCTGCCAGCTGGCATACCCTTTCAGCTGCAAATTTACACAGATTTGGGTCTATTCCCTTTTCAAATCTTGATGAAGCCTCTGTTCTTAGTCCTAAGCTCTTTGATGTCTTTCTTACAGATTTTTCGTTGAAGCTTGCAGATTCTACCAATACTACACTTGTATCCTCTGTTATCTCTGAATTTAATCCTCCCATTACACCTGCTATTCCTATTGGCTCTTCACCATCTGTTATGAGCAGGTGAGTATCCTTCAAATCTCTTACTACATTGTCCAGTGTTACAATCTTTTCTCCTTCTTTAGCTGTTCTTACTACAATTCTATTGTGCTTTAGCTTCTTTAGGTCAAATGCATGAAGAGGCTGACCCAGCTCAAGCATTACATAGTTTGTAATGTCTACCATGTTGTTTATAGGCCTTACTCCTGCTTCCATAAGCCTTGTTTGCAGCCACAGTGGTGATTCCTTTATTTCTACGTCCTTTAATACTCTTGCATAGTATCTGTAGCATAGCTTTTCGTCAACTTCTATTTTTTCTACATAATCATGTATATCTTCTATTTCATCTTTTATCTCTACTTCTGGAAGCTTCACCTTTCTATTGAAGGTGGCAGCAGTTTCCCTCGCCATTCCTATTATTGATAGGCAGTCTGGCCTGTTTGGGGTTATTTCAAATTCAATGACATCTCCATATAGCCCCAGTATTTCATTTATGTCTGTTCCTAAAGGGTACTCCCTGTCTAATACAAATATGCCATCTCTCTGGTATTTTGGTATAACGCTGTCTTCATATCCCAGTTCTCTTAGGGAACACAGCATTCCAAAGGAGTCTACACCTCTGAAGTTGGTTTTTTGGATTTCAACACCTCCAGGAAGCTTTGCTCCTATCAATGCAACAGGTATGTAATCTCCTTCCTTTAGGTTCTTTGCTCCTGTTACTATTGTAAGTACTTCCCTTCCTACATCTACTGTACATATTGAAAGCTTATCAGCATTTTCATGTTTCTTAATACTTTCTATTCTACCTACTACCACATTTTCAATTCCTCTATCCAATGATATTATGGAGTCAACATGAGAACCGGATAGAGTAAGCTCGTCAGCTAATTCTCTTGTGTCTATATCCTCTATATCTACATAGTCCTTTAACCATTTAACAGGTAATAACATTTTAATCCTCCTCAAATGCTAGAATTGTTCCAAAAATCTGTTGTCATTTTCATATAGTAAACGGATGTCCTTTATTCCGTATTTAACCATTGTTATTCTGTCTACTCCCATTCCAAAGGCAAATCCAGAGTATTTTTCAGGGTCAATGCCACAGTTTTCAAGTACCTTTGGATGTACCATTCCGCATCCTAACAGCTCCATGCTCCAGCCAGTTCCGTTGCATACAGGGCATCCCTTTCCCTTGCAGGCAATACAGGATACATCAACTTCTGCACTTGGCTCTGTAAATGGGAAATAATGAGGTCTGAATCTGGTTTTCATGTCCTGGCCGAAAAGTTCCTTTATGAATACATCGATGGTGTATTTCAGGTTTCCTAATGTTATGTTTTCTCCCACTACTAGTCCTTCTATCTGGTGGAACATTGGTGAATGGGTATCATCTACATCGTCAAATCTAAAGGTTCTTCCTGCAGATACCATTCTTATTGGTGCTCCTCTTTCTATCATTGACCTTATCTGAACTGGTGATGTATGGGTTCTTAACAGTATATTTTCGGTTATGTAGAATGTATCTGACAGATCCCTTGATGGATGGTTTTCAGGAGAGTTTAGGGCGTCAAAGTTGTTGTATACAGTCTCAATTTCAGGACCGTCAATGACGCTAAATCCCATATTCATAAACAGGTTTTCCAATTCCTCTATGGTTGCTTGGAGAGGATGGCGATGTCCCAGTCTCTTTGATCTTTTGGATATGGTAACATCTATCTTCTCCATTTCTATTTTTTCACGTTTTAACCTTTCCTTAAAGCTTTCCTTAGCTAAGGACAGTTCCTTTTCTATTGCTTCCCTTACTTCATTGGCAAGCTTTCCCATCACCGGTCTTTCTTCCTTTGAGAGGCTTCCCATTTCACGTAGAAGCAATGTAAGCTGACCTTTTTTGCCCAGGTACTTTACCCTTAAGTCTTCCAGAACCGATAAGTCTTTTGCTTCGCGTATCCAGGATATTGCTTCCTCTTTTATATTCAATAGTTTATCCTTCATAACTAGACTCCTTTCTTAATACGACTCATATCAAATTGTCAAACTATTTTCTAAATTATAGCACCTATTTAATTAAATTACAAGGATTAATGAAGCCTTTGCCTCAAGGCTTCGTACATTATTATGGAAGAGGCTACTGCTGCATTTAGGGATTCTGCTCCTCCTACCATTGGTATCTTTACCAGCATATCTGCCATATCCAAAAGCTCATTCGATACTCCTCTGGATTCATTTCCTATTATCAGTAGGGATGGAAGCCTAAAGTCTACTTCATGTATAAATCTATTTCCCTGAAGGGAGGTGGAATATATATTTATTCCCCTATTCTTTAATTCCTTTATTGTACTTATGGAGTCATCCGTATGGCATATGCTCATTCTGAACAGTGAACCCATTGTTGCTCTGACTACCTTTGGATTGTATACATCTACAGAGCCTTCAGATACAATTATGCCATTTACGCCAAAGGCATCGGCAGTCCTTATAATGGTACCTAAGTTCCCCGGGTCCTGAACTCTGTCCAATAGAATTATGAAGGGGTTTTCCTTTACCAATATGTCATTTAGGCTTATTTCTCTAAAAGGGAGAATTGCCATTATTCCCTGTGGAGTCTCAACATCTGTTATTTCTGCAAATAGCTTTTCTGGAATATTGATGAGGTTTTTCAAGTGTTTTATCTTCTCATATAGCTCCTTGCCACCTTTTATGTCAAAAAGGCTTTCTGTATATATGAGGTACTTTGCCTCATAGCCCTTATCAACAATTTCCTCTACCATCTTAATGCCTTCTGCTATAAATAGCCTTTTGGTCCATCTTTCCCTTTTCCTATGTAAGGTTTTTATTTCCTTAATAATTGGATTTGATGAACTTGTTATGGTTATCATAATTTCCCCTACTTTTTCCCGTTAAATTTAGTATATAAAAGTAAAAGTCCCGTAACCGGAACTTTTAAGTTTATGCTTCCTTTGCAATTTCAACTAATTTTGCAAAGCCCTCTGGATCATTGATTGCCATTTCTGATAACATCTTTCTGTTAATATCGATGTTAGCCTTCTTTAATCCATTGATGAAAGTGCTGTAGTTCATGCCGTTAGCTCTTGCTGCAGCATTGATTCTTGCAATCCAAAGCTTTCTAAATTGTCTCTTTCTTTGCTTACGTCCTGCATAAGCATAGCTTAATGATTTCATTACAGCTTGGTTAGCTATTCTATATAATTTGCTTTTAGCACCATAATATCCCTTTGCTTGTTTTAATACTTTTTTGTGTCTTCTCTTGGCAGTTACTCCTCTTTTTACTCTTGCCATTTAAATTACCTCCTTCGATTATGATTTCAGTGTTTATCTTGGTAATATTGCATCAATTCTCTTTTGATCGCCTTTGCTCATTATAGTAGCCTTTCTCAGGTTTCTAACTCTCTTTGCTGATTTCTTACCTGTCTTATGGCTCTTATATGCCTTATATCTTTTTATCTTGCCAGAACCTGTTCTTTTAAATCTTTTAGCTGCTCCTCTATGAGTTTTCATCTTATTTGCCATATTATTTACCTCCTTGCTTAGTCTTTTTTAGAAATCAGGTACATAACCATGTTTCTGCCTTCCATCTTTGGTTCCTTTTCAATGGTTCCATGGTCCTTAGTCAATTCTGCAAATCTCATAAGGACTTCTGTACCTGTTTCAGTGTATCCTAATTCTCTACCTCTAAACCTGACTGTTACCTTAACCCTATCTCCATCATCTAGAAATTCATTGGCTCTCTTTGCCTTAACATTTAAATCATGGTCTTCAATAGTTGGAGTAAGTCTAACTTCCTTAACGTTTATTATCTTCTGGTTCTTTCTGGCTTCCTTTTCCTTCTTGGCCAGTTCGTACTTGTACTTGCCATAGTCCATAATCCTGCATACTGGTGGCTTAGCATTAGGTGCTACCTTTACTAAATCCAGCTTCCTTTCATAGGCTATTTCCATTGCTTTTCTTATGGGGACTATGCCTACCTGACTCCCATCTACATCAATTAGCCTTACTTCCTTATCTCTGATTTCTTCATTTATTTGAAGTTCCTTAATATTACTGCACCTCCTAAAATTTTAAATAAAATAAAAGCGGGCAAAAATACCCGCTTAAATACACAACAAAAAATAAATAGTACACTACTATTTCAATTCAACATCAGCAACCTTATGAGCCATGGCTATAAGGTGAGAAGCGGATACTTCTACTTAAAACTCATATTTCATATTCAATTAGCAATAATATTATATGGTAAAGGACAGAGTTTGTCAAATATATTTTATAATTTTATTTCATAATATTTCCTACAACTTTTATTGTAATTCTTTTTATATAAAAGAATTAAATGGTTACACTATATCTATAACTATTGAAGCAGAAGGTGGGGATAATTTGAAAAGTAAAAGCATGCTATTTGGAATTCTGATAATAAGCGTAGTTCTATCCACAATACTTACCATCGATTTTTTCAATCCATCACCAATATTTAGCACATTGACTTTAGGCAATAGATTAACTGCCTGGATTATAACCACAATAGTCTACCTGATATATAGAGGATATAGATCAAAGCCACAGCTTGTACCCTCAATCCTTTCAAATGATAATCCAAACAACAAGGAAAAGGATAAGCCTGATATATCCTTTAAAGATGTGGCAGGCCTTGAAGAGATAAAGGAAGAGCTTCAGGAAACTATTGATTTTATCAACAATTCCAATAAATATATTAGAATGGGTGCACATATTCCAAAGGGAATACTGTTTTATGGCCCTCCAGGTACAGGAAAAACATTGCTTGCTAAGGCAGTTGCTGGAGAAACAAATTCAACCTTCCTTTATGCAAGTGGTTCAGAATTTGTGGAGAAATATGTAGGTGTTGGTGCTAAAAGGGTTAGAACCCTATTTGAAAGAGCAAAGAAGGAAGCCCCAAGCATTATTTTCATAGATGAAATTGATGCTATTGGTTCAAAGAGAAATCTGGAATCCAATAATGAAAAGGATCAGACACTGAATCAGCTCCTGGTAGAAATGGATGGATTTAACACCGATGATACTGTTGTAATAATTGGCGCAACAAACAGGCTAGACCTTTTAGATGAAGCTTTACTTAGACCAGGAAGATTTGACAGACATATTTATGTTGGAAATCCAAATATGAAGGCTAGAGAGCAAATACTTGAAGTTCATACAAGAAATAAGCCTTTGGATAAGGATGTAAATATTCAAGAGCTGGCGAAGAAAACCCATGGTCTATCTGGAGCTGATTTGGCAAATATAGCAAATGAAGCAGCTATAATTGCTGTAAGGCACAACAAGAACAAAATAAACCTAGAACATTTTAATATGGCGATTGAGAGGGTATTGGCAGGTTTACAGGTAAAAAATCCTACTGTTCTAGAAAAGGAGAAGAAAACCGTTTCAATACATGAAGCTGGCCATGCAATTGTGGCTAAGATATTGAATATAGATAAAGTGCAAAAAATATCAATTGTCCCCAGAGGTCATGCTTTAGGTTATGTGTTGAAGTTTCCTGAAGAGGATAGATATTTACTAACTGAACAGGAGCTTTTAGATAAAATTGCCATACTCCTTGCTGGCAGAGCTGCTGAAGCTCTGGTATTTAATGAAGTAACTACTGGTGCTAAAGACGATTTGGATAAAGCTACAAATCTTGCTAAGGAAATGGTATGCGATTATGGAATGAGCGATTTGGGCCTTATGGTGGTAAATGACAGCTTTCTAAAATTCAATTATGATAAATTAAGGACAGAAATAAACAAGATCTTGGATAAAGCATATATGCAAGCTACAAAGATTTTAGAAGACAACAGGGATCTGCTCTATAAGATTTCAGATATTCTTATGGATAAAGAAAGCATAGAGCAGGATGAACTAGAAGAGATATTTAGGCAATATGTAAAAATACAGGATTGTGCAATGTAAAAGGGAAGGCTTTAAGCCTTCCCTTTATTTCTTATTTTCCACTTCGTCAAGTATCATGTTTATGAAATCATCTACACTGTATTGGCCCATGTCTCCATGGTCTCTCTTGTTTACTGATACCAGCCTGTTTTCTACTTCCTTTTCACCTACTACAAGCATATATGGTATTCTTTGAAGCCTTGCTTCTCTAATCTTGTAACCAATTTTTTCTGCTCTGTCATCTACTTCAACTCTTAATCCTAGATTTTCCATTTCCTTTTTCAGTCCATAAGCATAATCATTGAATTTATCAGATATAGGAAGTATGGAAACCTGAACTGGTGCTATCCATACAGGGAATTTACCTGCATAGTGCTCAATGAGTATTCCCATAAATCTTTCAATGCTTCCCAGTATTGTTCTGTGAATCATAACAGGACGTTTCTTTTCATTGTCCTTATCTATATAAGTCAGGTCAAACCTCTCTGGCATCTGGAAGTCCAGCTGAATTGTTCCACATTGCCAAGTCCTTCCTATGGCATCTTCAAGGTGATAGTCAATCTTTGGTCCGTAGAATGCTCCATCTCCCTCATTTACTATATAGTCTATTCCCTTTTCCTCCAGGGCTTCTCTTAGTCCATTTGTTGCCATTTCCCATTGTTCTTCTGTTCCCATAGAGTTTTCAGGTCTTGTTGATAGCTCTACATGGTATTTGAATCCAAATATGCTGTAAATATAATCTGCCAAGTCTATAACACCTTTAATCTCATCCTTTACTTGGGATGGAAGTGCATATATATGAGCATCATCCTGAGTAAAGCTTCTTACTCTCATCAGTCCATGAAGAGCTCCTGACAGTTCATGTCTGTGGACTAATCCCAGCTCTCCCCATCTTAATGGAAGGTCTCTGTAGCTATGCATACTGGATTTGTATATCAAAATGGAACCTGGACAGTTCATAGGCTTAATTGCATAGTCTGAATTATCTATTTCAGTAAAGTACATGTTCTCCTTGTAATGATCCCAGTGACCTGATTGATGCCATAAGGACTCATTTAATATAATTGGAGTTTTAATCTCTCCATAGCCTCTTTTGGTATGTTCCTTCTTCCAGAAGTCCTCCAGTATATTTCTTATTATCATTCCCTTTGGATGGAAGAATGGGAATCCAGGTCCTTCTTCATGAATGCTAAATAAATCCAGCTCTCTTCCAAGCTTCCTGTGATCTCTCTTCTTAGCTTCTTCAAGTCTGTTCAGGTATTCCTCCAAATCCTTTTTCTTTTCATAGGCTGTACCATATATTCTCTGAAGCATCTTGTTCTTCTCGTCTCCACGCCAGTAAGCTCCAGCTATGCTTAACAGTTTAATTGCTTTTACCTTTTTAGTGTTCAGTAGATGTGGACCTGCACAAAGGTCTGTGAATTCTCCCAGCTTGTAGAATGTAATTTCCTCATCTTCAGGGAAGTTTTCAATTAGATCTACTTTATATATTTCTCCTTTTTCCTTGAAGTATTTCAAAGCTTCATCCCTTGCCATTACAATTCTTTCCAGTTCATAGTTTTCCTTAACTATTTTTCCCATTTCCTCTTCAATTTTCTCCAAGTCTTCAGGAGTAAACCTATGCTCCGTGTCGAAATCGTAGTAGAATCCATCATCAATGGCTGGCCCTATGGCAAATTTAACATCAGGATACAGCCTTTTTACTGCCAATGCCATTATATGAGCAGCTGTATGCCAAAATATTTTCTTTCCTTCCTTATCTTCAAATTTAACAATTCTTACTTCTGCATCTTCATCTATTGTTTCCTGTAGTCCCTTTGTCTTTCCATTTACTACTGCTCCCAGAGCTACTCTGGCTAATCCTTCGCTTATGTCTTCTGCAACTTTCAATATTTTAACGCCTTTTTCATATTCCTTTTTTGTACCATCTGGCAATGTTATCAATATCTTTTCCACTTTTATTCTCCTTTCAATATATTCTAATAAAAAACCTCTCGTCACTGCATATGCAGGGACGAGAGGTAACTCCCGTGGTTCCACCCTAATTGGTTCTTAATTTAGATAACGCCTGCGGCGATCATCCTTTTTATGGGATGCGGCTCTGGGGTGGTCTTCAGCTGATTCACCATAGGGAGGCTTCCAGCCTGTGGCACTCCCCTCTCTTAATGGGTCATTCAACCTACTCTTCCCTTCTTAGCCTTTGATATTAAATTCACTGTATTAAAATTAATTATATATTATATCATTTAATACCCAATTATTCAACTTTTAAATATTTTTATTTTAATTTATTCAATACTTCTTCTAAGGTTAATGAATTTTGCTCTCCTGTGTTCATATTCTTCAATGTATAAAGATTGTTTGCCGCTTCATCCTGCCCTATTATTATGGTATATGGTATTTTTAGCTTATCTGCATAGTTGAATTTCTTGCCTATTTTTACGTCCTCAAGGTATACTTGAGTGTTTATGTCATTTTCCCTTAGTATCCTGGCTGCATCAATGGCTCTGTCCATATTGCCATCCATTGGGATTATGAGTACCTTTGTAAGAGAGTTATCCTCTGCACTGATTAGTTTAGCTTCATTTAGCTGATAAAATAGCCTTGTTAATCCTATAGAAACTCCAACGCCAGGAAGCTTCTGCTTAGTATAGAATCCTGCCAAGTCATCGTATCTTCCGCCAGAGCAAATACTTCCTATATTAGGATAATCATTTAGGAATGTTTCGTATACTGTTCCTGTGTAATAGTCCAGCCCTCTTGCGATTGTTAAATCTATGGTGAAGTTCTCCTCTGGCACACCAAATATGCCTACATATCGGTTTACCAGCTCAAGTTCTTCAACTCCAAGCTTAAATATTTCATTATCTATGTTCAATCCTTTAAGGCTTTCTATTATTTCCAGATTGGAGCCTTTTATGCTTATAAAATTAATTACTTCATCTATTATATCCTTATTGAGCCCCTTGTCTTCAAGCTCCTTTATCACTCCTGATTCGCCTATTTTCTCAAGCTTGTCTATAGACCTTAATACTTCCTGTGAATCCTCAATTCCTAAGTGTTGGAAAAACCCCTTTAATACCTTTCTGTTATTTATCTTTATGGTGAATGCATCAAATCCCAGATCTCTAAATGTTGAATATATTATCCCTGGCATTTCTGCATCGTTTATTATGTCCAAGGAACCATTTCCTATTATATCTATATCGCACTGATAGAACTCTCTGAAACGTCCTCTTTGGGCTTTCTCTCCTCTATATACCTTTCCAATGTGGTACCTTCTAAAGGGAAATGTTAGCTCTGAATAGTGCTGTGCTACATATCTTGCCAGTGGAACTGTAAGGTCAAACCTTAAGGCAAGGTCAGTATCTCCCTTTTGAAAGCTGTATATTTGCTTTTCTGTTTCTCCTCCGCCTTTTGCTAATAGCACCTCTGCTTTTTCTATTACTGGTGTATCTATAGGCAAAAATCCAAACTTTTCGTAGTTTTTCCTTATGGTATCCTTCATCTTGTTAAACAATATCTGCTCTGATGGAATTAGTTCCATAAACCCAGGCAGTATTGATGGCTTTACTATGTTCTTACTCATATTCCAACCTCCATATGTAGTTACTTAAATAATATAATATCATTTTATGCTTATTTTTCAAATAGAAAATGTTAACGGGCTAGCATGATGCTAACCCATTAATCATTGTGCCTTGCTACAAGGCTTTTCTTACACTTTTCACATCCTAGACAGTAATAAATATTATCCTCAAACACATCTGTTATGATTCGTATTACATCCCTGTCTCTATGGTTTTCATCCAGATGTATTATAAGGCTTTCGGGAGCTAATACTATTAAAGAGCTAACCAGTAAATCGTCATTGCTTATTCCTTCTTTTTCTATTTCAACTATTATGTCTTCAAAGAAATCTCTGTTTATCTTATTTCCCCTATCATCTAGAAGTACAAAATCATCGCCTTCGAATACCAGATTTATAATGCTGTACTTAGGCTCCTGAATTTCTACAAAATATTTTAGAATACTGATGAATTCCTTGTATTCCTTTCTTGCTGTAAATTCCTCTATGCCTTTATCTATTACCAATCTAATCAATAGACTGAAATCCTTTAGCCTGAAGGTTATGAACCCATCTACCGAAATAATTGGTTTATCTAATACATAGCTTTTTATCTGATTGTTGATGTACTGCTTTTCAATTAGAAAATTTTCACTGTTTAACAAAAGTTTCTTTGATATTTCCGATAGCTCCTTTTTTTCCTCCTGTTTAAGGTTTTTATAGCTATGGTCTATATGCTTTTTTATTATGTCGTCTGTATATATATTTAATATTAAATCTAATATCATTTCCGCTACTCTATTATAAAAATCTTTAAGGGATTTACTTTTTGAAGGAGTTATATTAAAAAAATATCTTGTATTATAATTTTCTTCTTCTATTTTAACCTTTTTTTCCGGGAAATAACTATATATTAATTCTCTAGCCTTGTCAATGCCCTTGTTTATTCCTACCTGGATTTTCATGATTATTCTCCTTTCTTGTTACTAGTATGCACTATGTTAATATGCATATACTCTATAAAGAGTTACTCTATTGGCAATTAAGACTAATTATTGTGCCAACATCTATTAACTGTTCATTGTCTAGCCAGATAATGTCTTTATTGTATTTTTTTAAAAATTTCATTATTTTTTCGTTGTCCGGATGCTTTGAGAATTCCCCAGAAAAAACAATTTTGTCCTCAGACAGATTTCCACATGTGCCGCCTATAAATCCGTAATCATATCCATCTAATCTAATATGCCCTGGACTTATTAACAAAACATCTATGCCCTTCTGAATCAGTTTTTCATAGATTGGATAATCGGAAGTGATAATTGCATTTTGATCTACTATTGCCATGGAGCATTTTGTATAGCCCTGGCTAACATGGATAAGCTCAACGTTCTCTTTTTTTAAATAGTATTTCAGTTTTTCATCTGTATATTTAAAATTGTGTATGGCAAAATTATGTATTCTTCCTACATTATATGCAATATCATCTGGATACTTCTTATCCAACTTTTTCTCTCCTTTAATAATTTTTATACCCAATTTAGACAGGTTGTCATAATAATATTCAAATATATTTGGCGCTACTATTAAAGTTTTATGATTAATAGGATGCATCACTATATCAGGATGGTAGGAAATAGGCTCTTGAACCTCTTTACAGGGCACTGTAGGAATTACTCTTATATTCATTTTTTTAAAGGTTTCTTTTGCACTTTCATATATCCGACCATCAACTATGACCACATCTGCATCTTTAATTGGAATAAAGGGATTATTCATCTTATCACTCCGTACAAAAAAATTAAACCTTCTAAAAGAAGGTTTATGTTGGAGGCGACACCCGGATTTGAACCGGGGAATAAAGGTTTTGCAGACCTCTGCCTTACCACTTGGCTATGTCGCCGTAGCTTTGATTTTTTAACGGGTTTAGTGGAGCGGAAAACGGGATTCGAACCCGCGACCCTCGCCTTGGCAAGGCGATGCTCTACCACTGAGCCACTTCCGCCCGAATTTACTGGTGCCCAGAGGCGGAATCGAACCACCGACACGAGGATTTTCAGTCCTCTGCTCTACCGACTGAGCTATCTGGGCTGATTGGTACAGTAGTTAGTATACAATATATTCCCGATAATGTCAACAGTAATTTGCTAAAGTATTACTTCAATAGCTCCATAAGCTCTTCCTTTGTAAAATTGTATTTTGAATTGCAAAAATGGCATACTACTTCAGCTTTTCCATCTTCCTCAATCATATTATTTATTTCTTCATTTCCAAGGCTTATCAATACCTTCTGAACCTTTTCCCTGCTGCAGTCGCAGTTGAATTTAAGGGGAATCCTGTCCAATATGTCTACCTCAAATTCTCCAAAGAGCTCTTTTAATATGTCCTCTGCACTTAATCCTTCATCAACTAATGCTGAAATTGGCTTTGCATTTTTAATTATGTCCTCAATTCTATCTATATCCTCATCTTGGACCCCAGGCAATAGCTGTATCATATATCCTCCAGCTGCTCTTGCTGAAATATCTGTATCTACTAATACTCCTAAGCTTATGGCTGTAGGCTGCTGTTCTGATGCATAAAAATAGTTGGCCAAGTCTTCAGCTATTTCTCCTGATACCAGGTCTGTATATCCGATATATGGCTCTCTTAATCCTAAATCCTTTATTATGGCAAGCTTTCCATTTCTACCTACTAAACCTCCTACATCCAGTTTGCCATCACTTCTGACAGGCAAGTCTGCATAAGGATTATCCACATACCCCTTTACTTCTCCTCTATTGTTTGCTACTGTAACTATATTGCCAATAGGGCCATCGCCTTTTACCTTGAATGTCAATACATCATTTTCATTTTTCAAAGTAACTCCAAGTATAGCTGCAGCAGTAAGTGCTCTTCCCAAGGCAGCTGTAGCTGTTGGTGAGGTGTTGTGAATCTGTCTTGCTTTTTCAACTAAATCTGTAGTAGTTGCAACAAAAAATCTAATAGTTCCTCTGTCGTCTATACCACGGATTAAATAATCTTTCATGTTTTCCTCCTTATGCTTAAAATAATTTAAAGCCCCTACATTTAAAGGGGCTTAATTTGCTACTTAACTAAACTATATTCATTTCAAGAGAATAAGGTTTATAATTTAACAACATTAGTAGCTTGAGGACCTTTTTCTCCTTGAACTATTTCAAATTCAACGTTTTGTCCTTCTTCAAGAGTTTTGTATCCATCAGATTGAATTGCTGAATAGTGTACGAATACATCTTCTCCTTGTTCAGTTGAAATAAAACCATAGCCTTTAGTAGCATTAAACCACTTTACAGTTCCTTTTACCATTTAAAACATTCCTCCAATACATCTTTTTCAAAATAGATGAGGCCTCATTGGTATCATCTACCTTCAGTTTAGTCTATCACATATATTATCTATTTGTCAATTAATATTCCCACATATATTAATATTTATTCTCAAATTTTATTTCGTATTTAAGGTAGAGCTACAAAGTTTATCCGCTGGCTCTCTTCATGAGGCTTTTCAAATGTAAAGCAGTCATAATAGGTTACTTTATTAAATCCTGCCTTTGTGAGAGTCTCAACTATTTCTTCTGTTGAGTAGGCTTTTTCAAAATGTTCCTCATCAAATCTTGTATAGCTTCCATTTTCTTTTTTTACAAAAAATGTTAAATAAAATTCTGCTATGCTCTTTTCTTCATCGAAGTAATTTTGCCAGGTGTAGAATACATCTTCTCTGTCCTCAACAAATATATTGTTTCCTATTATTTCTTTAAGCTTGTATTCAGAATTTATATCAAAAATAAATATGCCATTTTCATTTAGATGGCTTCTAACATTTTTAAATGTCTGTAATAGCTCTTCCTCATCTGTTATATAGTTAATGCTGTCCAGTATGGATATTATGGCGTCAAATTTCCTAGGTATGTTAAAATCTATCATATTTTGATTTAATAGCTTTACATTTTTGAATTCACCGAGCTTATTATACGCCATTGCCAGCATATCATCAGATAAATCAAAGCAAATAAGGTCATACCCTTCTTTAGCCAGGTAATAGGACAGATTTCCAGTTCCACAGGCCATTTCCAGAACATGATTAGGACTTTTTCCAAACTTAAGAAATATCTCCTTTATATAAGAATTCCACTTCTTATAGTCTACATCTTCAATAAGCTCATCATATATATAAGCAAAACTGTCGTACATATATGTCCCCCTTTTGCATTTTACTACTTATTATCTTCTGTATTCTTCTTTTCCATCATATTTCTCTTTCGTACTGTAATTAAGCCTCCTATTTTCCCTGATTCCTTTGCAGTTAAACCTCCCCATCCAACTTTCTCAATCTTATCCATTAACCCTAATTCTTCTGCTATTTCATATTTTAGTTTATCCTCCAAGGTCAGTTTCTTCTTTTTCTTATTCTTTTCTGCCATATCCATCCCTCCCAAGCTTATTATTAGGAAAGATGGAAATTTTTATACTTATATGAAGAAGTATTTATAGTTAAAGAATATAAATATGATAATAAATAGAAACAATGGAAAAGCTTCTATTACATCCATATTTCTGGATTTATTAATGCTATTGGAATAAGAATAAAAACTGCCAATTGGTATATCAAATGATGTATTCTGCTCTCTAATCTCTGTTTCAGGCATGGATTCAATTAGCCTATAGACTACAAATCCTAATATCAAGGCTATTATCCCCATGACTATTCCACCAATAATAACAATATAGTCAGGTATTTCTATCCTGATATCCAGAGGCATTTCTTCTCCATGTAGTGAAATAGTTCCAATTAAGAGAGCAATAAGATTATTTGTCATATGTCCTACCATGGAAGACAGTATTGAATTCGTCTTATATACCAATAAACCAAATATTATACCTAAAAATATTGGGCCTAACAGGTTTTGAAGATTAAAATGGAATATGCCAAATAGCATTGCTGAATAAATAATGGCCTTTTTCTTTCCCAAGGATTCATAGGACTTCAAAAGCATACCTCTAAACATTATTTCTTCGCATATACCTGGTGTTATGGAAATTATTAAAACCCCTAATATGAATTCTTTGGAGGAAGTAGGTATAGGTACTGAACTTGGCAGCAGTTGACCATATTTACTTAGAAATACTATTCCTATATAATTAAAGAAAACTGCTATTGGATATGAAAGCAATACAATTAATATTACATGTACAATCTGCCTTAATGAGATGCTGTTTAATCTCAATGTTTTCCTTATAGAATAGCCTTTTACCTTCAAATACAGTAATATGGGTAAAAGAATTAATATATATTCTGTTATAAACAACCCTGAATATATTTCTACTGACTGTACTACTGAACCTATTGTTATTAACAGTATACCTATCAGAAGATATAGAATATTTGATTCCAGTATAGATGGGCTTTCCTTTCTATCCAGCAAAATATTGATCACTTCCTTTTCTTATATTAACTGAATAAAACCTGCAGGCTAGCCTGAAGGTTTTATTCATCGAAGGTAAATATATATGGTATATTTCTGTAAAAATCTCCATAATTTAATCCATAACCTACTATAAATACATCTGGAATGGTAAATCCTACATAGTCAGGACTAATATCAGCTTCTCTTCTGCTTGGCTTATCCAACATTACACAGGTTTTTATGGACTTAGGTCCTTTCAGCTTTATATAGTCCACCACTTCCTTCATAGTATTACCTGAATCCATAATGTCATCAACTACAAGTACATCCTTATCCTTTATATCTGTACGGATGTCGTGTACTATATCAACTACTCCTGAAGTCTTTTCTCCATGTCCATAACTTGAAGTGGTCATGAAATCGACATTAACAGGTACAGAAATAGCTCTTACAAGGTCTGCTGCAAATACAAAGCTACCTCTTAACAAGGATATGACTACTATGTCCTTTCCCTCATAATCTTTGGAGATTTCCTCTCCTAATCTTTTAACTCTTTCAGCTATTTGCTCTACATCGAATAATACTCTAGGTTTTCTATCGAATTCCAAGTAAACCTTCCCCTTTCATTTGTATATTACTATGGTCTTTTTTTTAAAACTTCCTTAATCTCTCGTAATTCAACCAATATCTTATTTAGAGTATACTGGAGGCTAATTAAGATAATTATAACAGTAAATATAATTACAACTCTGTAATTCATATATCTCCCGCCTATATAAAAATAAAACAATTATTGTGTTGATTATAACACAAATTTGCATTTATATGAAGAGAAAATAATAAAAATAATACCTTCCATATTTTCATATGGAAGGGTGGTGTCTTATGCCTTTTCTTCTATAAGTTCCATTCTGTTATTATCGTTTTCGATGTATTCCAGTTTGGAGATGGATACCTCATAAGCTACTTTTGTTTCAACTTCGTTATTTACTTTTTTCTGATACTCACGGCTTTGAATCCTTCCCCAAATCCTTAAGTGGTCGCCTACTAATACATTGTCGCAAAATCTGGCATTTCTTCCCCAGGCGATACAGGGTATGTAGTCTGATTTGTTGTAAGCCCTGTTAACTGCTAAAAGAAGGTCTGATATCTCTCTTCCAAATGGGGTGGTTCTGTATATTGGGGGCTTGCATATATATCCATCCAGGAATATTTCATTAGGTGATTTTAGTTCCTCCTTTATTTCATCCTCATCCCTCAACAGCTTAATATCCCTTGCAAATACTGTCAGCACCAGCTTACTTGTTCCATCTACATAGCGGTTATAAGAGCGAAGCTGTCCAAATATCTTTACATATACACCTTCTTTTAGGTCCAGATTAATAATCAGTCTTTCTGATATTGTTACGGGCAATACGTCTACAGTTTCACTTAGTCTAGGAACCTCTAAATAAAAATTATAAAACCCTTCTCCGTACATTTCATGGCTGAACTCAATAGGCGATGCCACTTTTCCGGTGATCTCTACCACATTACTTTCATTGAGATTATTTATCAAAATATCAACTCCCCCTTTATTCTTATGTTCTTCATAATCTATATTTATGTTTATTCAGCTTATTATGCGATTATGAATAGGGAATAAAATTAAATATAGATTATTTTTCCTTAGTTCGATGCATTTGATAACATTTTATCAAATATTTCAAAAATAATCTACAAAATATTAACCAGCTAATTGAATAGCTGGCTATAAATTTTTATTAATTTATATAGTTATATACATCCCATATTAAGCATAAGATTACATATTTACAGGGTTTGAAATACATATGTCCAGGTGATTATGAATTTTTCATTTACAATTTTATTTAAAAGATTAAATGAATTTTGTCATTTATTTGCTCTTTATTGTTATTTTTTTAAATAATACTTTCTCATATAATGTCTAATAATGAAAAATTTTCTTTTACTTGTTTAATTTCTGCCTTCCTGTATTGTCTATATAGAAATTATCCTTATATATTAACTCTGATATAGGTACCAGCTCATAGCCATCCCCTTGCAGCCTTTCTATCACTATAGGCAGGTATTCAAGTATATATTTTGCGTTGTTGTGAAACAGAACAATAGAGCCATTTTGCACGTTTCTTGTAACTCTGTCTACTACAGGCTGAACACCTAATTCCTTCCAATCCAGAGAATCTACATCCCATTGTATTACATAGTATCCATTTTCCATACAAAGCTTTACAATTCTATCATCATAGTCCCCAAAGGGAGGTCTAAAAAGATTAGGCTTTTCGCCGATTATCTCTTTTATCTTTTCTGATGTTACTTCCAGTTCTTTTAAGGCTGCTTCATCCGTAAGCTTTGTCATATATGGGTGATTGGTAGAATGATTACCTATATCATGGCCTCTATTATATATTTCCTTCACATATTCAGGATATTTGTCTACCCAAAAGCCTACTAGAAAAAAGGTTCCCTTTACATTGTATTTGTCTAGTATATCCAATATTCCTAAGGTATAATCCGAACCCCAGGCTGCATCAAAGGTTAATGCAATTTTCTTTTCTTCTGTATCTACACTGTATATAGGAAGCTCTTTTCTATACGAAAATACCTCCAGTATACTCTTTTCAGTTTTTATAGCTGAATAGGATAATGAAATAATAACAAGTAGTGCAATAATTGTTAACCTATATAATATGTTTCTATCAGATTCTCTCAACATATCCCCTCCTTTTTCCCTATTACTAATTTATTCGCAAAAGATGTATATATTACTCTGCAAAATGGATAATCCATGATACTATTTATTATTATGTTGTCTTGAATAATATGAACAATTCCGTTCATTTTTTTCAATTAAATTAAAAAAATTAACTAAGTAGCATAATATATATTTTTTGGATTAATTTTTCAGGCATATTCTAATATATACAGGTTATATTAATAGTGCAGCAACCAAAAAGTTGTTGTAAGGAGGATGAAAGAATGGCTAACAATAACAGAATATTGGTACCAGAAGCAAGGCAAGCACTAGAGCAGATGAAACTAGAAATTGCAAATGAACTAGGAATATCAAACTACAACACAATAGACAAAGGAAATCTTCCATCCAGAGTAAATGGCTATGTTGGCGGTAACATGGTAAAAAGACTTGTAGAAACTGCACAGAGCCAGATAGCAGGTAGAAGGTAATTAAAAATTGAATAAATTTAAAGAGGTAAGTGGTTCTCCACTTACCTCTTTTCAGTTAGAAGCTATTTTCTAAATAGCTCCCTTAAACAGGGGTATATTTGTGCGTATTTATTATATTTTATATTGTATAAATCCACCTTTTCTTTGATTGGATAAATTGTATCTGTTACTTTTATCATAGCTTTGCAGGCTTCATCTACTGAATTAAACAATCCATAACCTACAGAAGCCAATATAGCTGCACCATATGCAGGTCCATCATCTGAATTAACTTTTTTCACCTTTACATTAAGAACATCAGCCATAATCTGACACCAAAGAGCACTCCTTGCTCCTCCGCCATTTATTGTGATTTCAGATATTTCAATTCCCATTCCTTTCATTATTTCAAATGTATCCCTTAGGGAAAAGGCTACTCCTTCAAGTACTGCCAGTGTCATATCCTTTCTGTCAGTTGTCATATCCATTCCCAGGAAGGTTCCTCTTGCATGGGGGTCATTGTGAGGAGTTCTCTCTCCCATCAAATAAGGTAAAAAGAAAACATTGTTGTTTGCATTTTCGTAGTCTATTTCACCAATAATGCCATCGTAGTCTTCAGACTTGTTAATGTTTTCCATCCACCATTTTAATGATGCTGCTGCAGCTAATGTAACTCCCATTACGTGATATTTTCCGTTGGCATTGCAGAAGGAATGAAGTCTGTTGTTTTCATCTACTACAAAATCAGGTGTATTAGCGTATACTACCCCTGATGTACCTAATGATACAGAACAGTCATTTTCTCCTACTATTCCTCCTCCGATTGCTGCAACAGATTGATCTCCTCCACCTATTACAATTTTTACATCCCTTTCAAGGCCTAGCTTATCTGCTATGTCATCTTTTATATTTCCAATTACCTCATATGATTCATATAGCTGTGGCAGCTGTGATATTGATATTCCAAGTATATCAAGCATGTTTTGGGACCATTTTTTGTTTTCTACATCTAGATACAGCGTTCCTGATGCATCTGAAAAGTCTGTGGCAAATACGCCACTAATCCTATAAGCTATATAGTCTTTTGGAAGCATTATCTTTTTTATTCTATTAAAGTTATCAGGTTCATTGTTCCTAACCCATAGTACCTTAGGTGCAGTAAATCCTGCTATGGCAATATTTCCTGTCCATTGTGATATATTTTTCCTTCCTATTTCTTCGTTTAAATATAGGCATTCCTTTTCTGTTCTCTGGTCATTCCAAAGTATTGCAGGTCTGATTACTTTATCATTCTCATCAAGTATCACCAATCCATGCATCTGTCCACTTAAGGCTATGGATTTAACCTGTTTTCTATCAACTCTTTCAAGTACTTTTTCAAGGCCTTGTAAAGTCATATTCCACCAATCATCGGGATTTTGTTCTGACCATAATGGTTTAGGATAGGAAATTGGATATTCCATGCTGACTGATGCTTGTATTTCTCCGATTTCGTCTATAACTATTATCTTAACTGAGGATGTTCCCAGATCTATTCCAATAAAATTCATAGCAATCTCCTTCCTTAAGATTTATTTCATCCTTATAACGGCCTTGATTACATCTTTTGGATTGGAGACCACAAAATCAAAAGCTTCCTTTGTATCTTTAAAATCAAATTCATGGCTTACTATACCCTTAACATCTATAGAGCCACTAGCTATTGCGTTGATGGCTACAGGATAAAGATTTCTATAGCGGAATACTGTTTTAATCTGTGCTTCTTTATTCATAAGCCTTGCAAAGTTAAAGTCAATTATATCCTGTGGTGCCATACCTACCATAACTATAGTTCCACCACGTTTTACAACATCTACTGTTTGCTTTACAGTTATTACATTGCCTGCAGTCTCCAAAACTACATTGGCACCTTTGCCATCGGTAAGCCTCATTATCTCTTCAATTGCATTTACTTTTCCTGCATTTATAACATGAGTTGCACCAAGTTCCTTTGCCTTTTCCAGCCTTTTTTCCAACAGGTCAACAGCTATAATAGTGGAAGCACCTCTCGCCTTGCTTGATAGTATTGTACATAGACCAATACATCCTACACCAAATATTACAACTGTATCTCCAAGTTTAACTCCTCCCTGACCTGTAGCATGTAATCCAACGCTTAAAGGCTCTACTAATGCACCTTCTACTGTTGATACATTGTCTGGCAGCTTAAAGCACATATCTTCAGGATGGGCTACATAATTAGCCAGTACTCCATCATATGGTGGGGTAGCAAAGAATTCTACATCAGGACATAGGTTATATAATCCAGATTTACAGAATTCACATTTGCCACATGTTTTTCCTGGCTCTAATGCTACCTTATCTCCAACCTTTAAGGTTTTTACATTCTTTCCTACTGCTACTACTTCTCCTGCTGATTCGTGTCCTAGTATTAAATCTCCTTCTACTATGAAATCGCCAATTTTCCCATGCTGATAGTAGTGAACATCGGAGCCGCATATTCCTACAGCTTCTATCTTTACCAATACTTCATTGTCCTTTATTTCTGGTACTGGTATCTCTTTCCACACCATATTATTTGTTCCACTCATATATATGGCATTGTTCTTCATAAAACCACCCTCCTTCAAAAATTGGTGCGCGAAAAAAATTCACGCACCATTATTGCTTTATCCTATTCTATTGCTCCAGCTCTTCTGTGCATTTCAATATATTCATCTACATTGTCCTTAGTAATTAATGGACAATCGATGTCTATATTAATTTCTGTTTCTTCTCCAGTTAATAGCTTATGAGCTGTATCAAGCAAAGCTTCTGCCAGGTCATAAGCACTTTGTAGACTTGTAGAAGTCATTTTGCCTTCCTTAATCAATAAGCATGCTTCAGCAGTTCCGTCTACACCAAATGCTAATATGTCTTTGTATTTTGGATTATCCTTAACAACTTCAAGTGCTCCTGCTGCCATGTTATCATTCATTGATATTATGGCATCTATCTTATCATTTGCTTGAACCCATGTTTCCATGTAGTTCATTGCTTCGTCCTTGTTCCAGTTAGCTATTTCTTCTCCAACTATCTTTACATCTGGTCTCTTTTGGAAGAACTCTACATCCCATGCTCTACGTCTTTCATCAGCATGGAAGTTTCCTGGAGGCCCATTTAATACTACTACATTTGCACCCTCTGGAACTAATTCAAGAGCTAGGTCACAGTTTACCTTTGCTTGCATATATGGATCTGCGTCAACTGAAGATGATCCTTCAATTCCATCAATACGAGCATTTGTAGTTATAGTAATTATTCCAGCTTGAACAGCTTTTTCAGCATATGGTCTTTGAGCTTCTCCATTGTTTGGTTGAATAATTATTACGTCATATTTGTTAGCTATAGCTGATTCGATTAAGGCGTTTTCAGTATCATCATTTGCTTGACCATCAAATACATCAAGAGTTATGTCGTCATATTTTTCTGCTTCTTCCATAACTGAATTTGCCAGCCAAGCTGCAAATGAGTCTGCCTGTGCACGGGCAATAAAAGCTATCCTATATTTGCCTTGGCTTTCTGCATTGTTATTGCTGTTGTCGTTAGAAGCATCGTTTTTTGAACATCCAGTCACAAAGGTGACCATCATAAGTACAACCAGCAATATTGATATTGCTTTTTTCATTTTTAAAACCTCCATTTCATAATTTAATTTTATGTAAACTCAAATGAAATGATTATTTTCATTTGAGTCACACACAATGCGGTTATTTCCTGTAATTACTGTGCTTTCTGAACTTTGCCCTTTTTCCTTGATTTAGCCCAAATATCATAGATTACAGACAGGGCAATTATTGCACCTCTAACTATTTGTTGCAGATAGGAGTGAACACCAACCATAACCATGATATTGTCTAGGAATCCTACTATAAATGCTCCTGCTACTGTTCCTATAGCATTACCTACACCACCAGTAAAGCTTGTTCCACCTATAACAGTTGCAGTAAGTGCCTTAAATTCATAGTTTTGAGCTCCATTTGGCATACCGCCATTTACACGGGACATGAATATTACTCCTGCAATTCCAACAAAAATACCGTTAATGATGTATGCTTTCATCTTTACTTTATTAACATCAATACCTGATGCATTTGCTGCTTCTTCATTTCCTCCAATTGCATATACTGATCTCCCAAATACAGTATGTCTCAAGATATATGATGTTGCTACCAGTGAAATAATCAATAGTATTATTGGATTAGGAATTCCAAGGGTACTTCCCTGACCAAATACAATATAATCTCCAATTTGGTATATGTTTTGACCTTTTGTATACAAAAGGGCTGCTCCACGTGCCATAGTCATCATTGATAAGGTGGCTATAAAAGGTGGAGTCTTGAATTTAGTTATCATTAAACCGCTTATAATATTGCATATAACAGCTACTACAATTGCAACTACAAAAGAAAGGGATAAAGAACCTGTACTTACATAAGTTGAAACAGATAGAACTCCAGCAAGTGCCAGAACAGAACCTGATGATAAGTCCAACATTCCTGCAATAACCAGTATAGTCTGTCCGAATGCTAGAATTGTACTTACAGAAATCTGATTAGCAACGTTTTTTAGGTTTTGTGGTGTAATAAAATTCTCATTTGCCATCCAGCTGATAATAAACAGTACTATTAGTACAAAATAAATGCTGTATTTGCTTAATAAATTAAATATTGATCTATTTTCACTAACTTTTTTCATCCTTGTCACCCCTAATTAATATTTAAAGCAGTGGCATGCTTCATTATCCTTTCCTGTGAAAACTCGCCACGTTGCAATTCACCTACAATTTTTCCCCTTGCCATTACATAGATTCTGTCGCACATTCCAATTAATTCGGGTAGTTCCGATGAAACCATTATTAGCCCTTTTCCTTCCTTTGCAAAGCGTACCATAAGCTTATATATTTCATATTTTGCACCTACATCAATTCCCCTCGTAGGCTCATCCATTATAAGTATCTTTGGATCAGTCATCATACATTTTGCCAATATAACTTTTTGCTGATTGCCACCACTTAAGTTTTCAACCAGAGTTTCAAGTGTAGGCGCTTTCACATTCATGCTATTGCAGTATTCTGTAACGGTTTCAATCTCTTCATCTTTGTGCAGGTGTCCTTTGTATATAAATTTCTTTAGGCTTGACAGAGATACATTTTCTTTAATATCGCGTACTGGTATAATTCCATATCTTCTTCTATCTTCTGAAAGCATTATCATATTGTTTTCAATGCTGCTTTTAGCACTGTTGATTTTAACATTTTTGCCTTCTATTATTATTTCGCCTGTATCATAGGGGTCAAGACCATAAAGGGCTCTCATTACTTCTGTTCTTCCTGCTCCCATAAGCCCTGCAAATCCTACAATTTCTCCTTTTCTCAAATAGAAGTTAACATCCTTAAATTTACCACTGCTTGAAAAATTCTTAACTTCAAGTATTTTTTCCCCTATTTCAACTTCTTCCTTAGGGTAATTATTTTCCATCTTCCTGCCAACCATTTGCGATATGACAGTTTCCATATCATAGTCCTCTTTGTTTCTAGTTTCTATTATTACTCCATCTCTCAATATTGTTATTTGATCAGCTATTTCAAATACCTCATCTAGTTTATGAGAAATGTATATGATGCTTACACCTTTGGCTTTAAGATCTCTTATTTTGTTGAATAGAATATCAACTTCCTTCTGTGTAATAGCTGATGTTGGTTCATCCATTATTATGATTTCTGAATTATAGGACACAGCTTTTAATATCTCCAGCATTTGAATATCTGATATAGAAAGATCCTTCAATTTTGTTGTAGGGGAATAATGAAGTCCCTCTCTTTTCAAAAGCTCTAGAGTTCTTTCCCTTATTTCCTTCCAGTTAACCTTTCCATATTTGTCCTTTGGCCAGTTTCCAACAAAAAAGCTTTCCTCAACGGTTATTTCAGGCATATAGTTTAATTCCTGATGAATCATTGCAATTCCCAGTTTTCTAGCATGTATAGGAGAGTTGATAGTTACAGCCTTTCCATCAATGAGTATTTCTCCGGAATCCGGTCTGTATATACCATTGATTATTTTCATGAGGGTAGATTTTCCAGCTCCATTTTCACCGCATATGGCATGTACAACTCCTCTTTTTACTTCAAAGCTTACATTGTTTAGTGCCTGTACCCCAGGAAATGCCTTGCTGATATTTTTGATTGTTAATTTTACATCACTCATATTAAACCCTCCTTTCTTTTGAAAACCTATTCCTACCTATAAGGTGCTTTCTCTTTTTATCAATTCTGTCTTAATCAAATAATCCTGAACTTCAACCTTTTCTCCATTTATTTGCTTTATTAACAGCTCTATCAATAGAGTTCCTATTTCTTTTATTGGCTGGCGTATTGTTGTCAGTGAAGGATATAAAAGTTCTCCAATAAAGCTATCGTCAAATCCTATTAGCTGTACCTCTTCAGGAACCTTGACTCCTTTACCCTTTAGATGCTTCAATACTACAGCAGCTGCAATATCGTTGAATACGAATATTCCATCATATTTATCGATGTTCTTTATCCTTTCCAAGTATTCCTCCAAAATTTGCACCTGGAAGTCTGTTTCAAATTCTACTACATCTACTTCTAATCCTTTGTGAAAAGCAGCATCTACAAATCCTCTACATCTTAGTTCTGTAGCTTCAAATTCATGTGGACCTTTTATGTGAAGTATATTTCTACAACCTGTATCATATAGGTGATTAAAAGCTATCTTACCCCCGTTATAGTTATCTGATGATACTGTAATAACAGAGGATGATATATGGTTTTCAAAGGATATTACAGGAATATTTATGTTCTCATATTCCTCCCTGCACTGACTTCTAGAAGCAATAATGCCTGATACCCTGTAGCTTTTCAATACCTCCAGACATTCCAGCTCCTTTTCCCTGTTATCTTCTGTATTGCATAGAAATAGGGAATATCCCATTTTGTTAGTATAATCCTCTATGACTGTCGCCATCTGATTAAAAAAGGGGTTTGTTATGTTTGGAATCATCAAAGCTATGGTTTTGGAGTTTTTCGTAAAAATTGCCCTTGCTAAGGCATTTGGAGTATATCCTGATTTTTCAATTTCCTGCTGTATCCTTTTTTTAGTTTTATCGCTTACATATCCGGTACCGTTCAAGTATCTGGATACAGTAGCAATGCTGACTCCTGCTCTTTCTGCAATATCTCTGATATTTGTCATAATAAATTCCCCTTTTATGCTATGGTTTTAAATATGTGTAACATGTTTCATATATCTCAATAAAAAATAAGTATGTAACTATGTAACATGTTTCATGCTTTAAGTGTATATTAACACTATATTATTATATTGTCAATAAGCTTTTGAAATTTAATATTTTTATATCACGGTTTCCCGAGAAAGGAAACCGTGATTTGTGTTATACTATATAAGTATGTTTCCACTATATATTTATTATGATATAATTCTATTTATGAGGATTACTTTCAGAATATTTATAGAACTAAGCCAAGAGGGGTGTCAGATATGTTTTTCGAAAATACTGAAGATTTAGCACAGAATAAACTGCTTTTGATGTATATTATAGATAAATCAGACAATTCATTGAGCAACAATGAAATTACTGAACTGGTTTTAAAGCATAACTACATGAACTACTTTTTAGTTCAACAGTATCTATCTGAGCTTGTTAGTTCAGGATTTTTAGAATATAAGGATGATAAAGAGAAGAAGGTATATATATTGCTGGAAAAAGGTAAAACAGCATTGTCCTACTTTGAAAAGAGAATTCCAGATGATATCAGAAAGCAGATATTGAGCTTTTTTTCAAAGGATATCGAGAAAAAAAATAAACCTACCCATATTGTTGGCGAATACTTCAAAAAATCCAATAATGAATATACAGTAAACCTTAAACTCATTGAAAATGCTGAAACCTTAATGAGCCTATATTTAAGCGTGCCTACAAAAAAGCAGGCTGAAAAAATATGCCAGGTTTGGAAGGATAGGACTGAGTATATATATAAGAATTTACTGAATATATTAGTGGATGACGAGATAACCTCACTTTAGTATGAATATCCCATTTGGCTCATTTCCAACTTTAATATTTTCTATGACTTTATTTAGGTTGATATCAAATAAGGTCAAAACATTGTTGGAGGTGTTTGTAATAAATAGTATATTCTCCCCATTCCAATTCAGCTTGTTTGGCATGCCTGATAGGTAGGTTTTACTTGATAAATCTCTTTTTTCTATATCCATTCTATAGAGATAACCATTGCCCATATTGGTGACAAATACTATCTCTCGTCCACTAATTATTATCATATCATTGAATATGCCCTTTAGATTGGTGTTATCTATCTCCATATTATTTGCTATATCTACTATGGAGATATTGCTAATATCCATTACGCCGTTGTTAATATGTGTCAATATAAACAGTAGGTTATCTTCTATTATCATCTTAACTGGGTTGTTTTTAATCTTTATTGATGTTTTATCATGGCTGATTAAATCTATAACCTCAATACTCTGTCCATAGTAGCTGGCAATATATACCTTTCTTGCCTTTTCGTCTATTTCAATATCTATGGGCTTTCCTCCAACCTGTATGTTTTCAGTAAGGGTAAACCCTCCTACATCTATTATGGATATTGAGTTGGAATCGCTATTAGCAATAAAGAGATTGTTTTCAAAGTACTTTATACAAGTAGGATTCTTCCCTACAGCCACTATATCTACTACTCTTCTTTCATTCAAGTCAATCTTTAGAATTGAGTTATCATATACATTTGTGCAGTATAAGTTTCCCTGTCTATCATCTTCGAGTTCATAAGGACCAAGGTATATATTGTGCATTTTCATGTATCCGCTACATAGAATTGATTCCTTAAGATCCAATGTTTCAGTTTTGGCTCTGTTTAAAAGGTCTATAATAGTAAGGGAATCGTCTCTTGTGTTTGCTACTATTACCTTTTTATTATCCAATATGTCACCTCCATCCACTATATAAGTCAATCTATGCTTAATAGCGGATTTCGGTGATAAAATCAATTATTAATATTCCTTTAACAATTTACTGGCTACAACTTTTTCATCAGCCTTTATGTTTCTCCTTTTCACTTCCTTGAAAAGTATATGGAGTTGGGATTTGGTTTTTCTTATGTTGTTCATATCATTACTGTTAGAGAACATTCTTAACTTTTCCATCTTCTTAAGGGTTAAATTCAGCAATTCTGCATCTGTTAAAGTACCTAATATATTCATAAAAAAACCTCCCATAGACCTTATAGTAATTTATATTCTATGGGAGGGACATATATAACTAGTTATCTTCAAGGACTATCTTTCTAATATCTCCAATTAAATAAAGGGAACCGGTAAATAGAATTAAGTCCTCTTTACCTGCTAATTCATATGCTTTAGAAACTGCTTCCTTTATGTTATCCTGAACATGAGTATGTGGATTATACTTGTTTACTATTTTTTCAAGATCAGTAGCATCCATTTTCCTGTATATATTTGCTTCTGTTACTACCACCTCATCTGCCTTATCTACTAATGCCTTTACCATAGGCTCAACTTCTTTATCCTTTAGTATTCCAATTCCAAGTATTAGCCTTTTGTAGTTAAATCTATTTAAATTTTCTGCCAGAACTTTTATGCCTTGTATGTTATGTGCTCCATCTATTATGAAAAGTGGATTTCTCTTCAGTACTTCCATTCTGCCAGGCCATCTTGTATTTTTCAGTCCTCTTTTTATAGCTTCTTCAGAAATCTCCAGTATTCCTCTCTCCTTCAACATAATAACTGCTGTAAGGGCTAGGGTTGCATTGTAGATTTGGTGCTTACCTATTAATCTTATTTCAATGTTATTATATTCTTTGCCATTGTACTTATAATTAAATACTCCTCCGTATTCATCAAGCTTAAGTATTTCAACATTCTCCATTGGACATATTTCTAGGGTAGCTCCTCTTTTCTTGGATACCTCTTTTATTGTATTAAGAGCATCCTTGTCCTGAGGATAGGTTAATACTAGACCTCTGTCCTTTATAATACCTGCTTTTTCATAGGCAATTTTTCCTAGAGTATCTCCTAGTACATCCATATGGTCATAGTCTATGGTGGTAATTACAGAAATGAGGGAATCCTTAATAACGTTGGTAGAGTCAAGCCTTCCTCCAAGTCCAACTTCCAGTACCACATAGTCTACATTTTCCTCCTTGAAATATACAAATCCAATGGCTGTCACTATTTCAAAGGTGGTTGGATGGTCATATCCTTCTTTGAGCATTATATCTATGCTGTTTTTAACCCTTTCAGTTATTTCTACAAGCCTATCATCTGGAATATCCTCACCATTTATGGATATTCTCTCATTGAAACGCTCAAGATAAGGGGATGTAAAGAGCCCTACCTTATATCCTCCTTCCTTCAATATAGTTGCTATATAGGATGCTGTTGAGCCTTTTCCATTGGTTCCTGCAATATGGATATGCTTCAAGTCCATATGAGGACTGCCCAGTAGCTCTAAAAGCTTGCTTATTCTTTCCAATCCCAATCTCGAACCATACTTATTTTTATCATTTATATAGTTTATAGCTTCTATATAGTCCATAATACTCCCTCTATTCGCTTTATGATTTAGGGTGGCTAAGCCACCCTATATTAAATGTTTTTTAAGCTATTTAACCTTTGTAATACTTTTTCCATCATATTCTCATATTTTTCAAGCTTTTCCCTTTCTTTGTCTACTACTTCCTTTGGTGCCTTACTTACAAATCCTTCGTTGGAAAGCTTTCCTTTAACCCTCTTTAGCTCTCCTTCCAGCTTTTCCTTTTCCTTTTCAAGCCTTTCAATTTCCTTGTCTATATCTATTATATCCTTTAATGGAATAAATACTTCGCATCTGTCAAGTACAACGGAAAGGTTGTTTTCCCCTAGGGATTCCTTATCCTCCTGAATCAGTATATTATCTGCACTTGCCAGGTTTATAAAATATCTTCTTCCGTATTCTATTATGTCCTTTATGTCATCTTCCCTTGTTACGAATATTAGGCTAGCCTTTTTAGATGGTGCTACATTCATTCCCTGTCTAGCGTTTCTTATGCCCTTTATGGCACTCATTACAAAGCTCATCTTCTTTTCAGCTTCCTTGTTTTCATATTCCTCTTCATAGTTTGGCCAGTCGCTTACAATAAGTGGCTTTTGTCTTTCAGGCAGATGCTGCCATATTTCTTCAGTTATGAATGGCATAAATGGATGAAGCAGCTTCAATATATTTTCCAGTACATGTAAAAGTACCTTTTGAGCAGTTTCCCTGCTTTCCATATTATCTCCATAGAGCCTTGGCTTAACCATTTCAATATACCAATCACAGAACTCATCCCAAATAAAGTCATATATCTTCTGTGCTGCAATTCCTATTTCGTATTTTTCCAGAGCACTTGTCATTTCCTTAATTACAGTATTTATTCTTGATATTATCCATTTGTCCTCTTCTTCCAGCTTATCCTTTTCAATGTTTCCTAAAGCTATTTTTTCATCCAAATTCATGAGTACAAATCTAGTTGCATTCCATAGCTTGTTTGCAAAGTTTCTATTGGCTTCTACCCTTTCCATATAGAAACGCATATCGTTTCCTGGAGTATTTCCAGTAACCAGTGTAAATCTCAAGGCATCAGCTCCATATTCATCTATTACATCCAGTGGATCTATGCCATTTCCAAGGGATTTGCTCATCTTTCTTCCCTGAGAATCCCTTACAAGACCAGTTAAGAATACATCCTTAAAGGGTACTTCTCCCATCTGTTCTATGCTTGAGAATACCATTCTAACTACCCAGAAAAATATGATGTCATAGGCTGTTACTAAAACATCTGTTGGGAAGAAGTATTTCAGCTCCTTTGTGTCCTCTGGCCAGCCTAAGGTTGAAAATGGCCATAGGGCTGATGAGAACCAGGTATCCAACGTGTCAGGATCCTGATATACATTTGTGCTGTTGCATTTAGTACATTTTTCTGGATTCTTTCTTGATACCATTACTTCTCCGCAGTCTTCACAGTAGTAAACAGGAAGTCTGTGTCCCCACCATAGCTGTCTGGATATACACCAGTCCTTTATATTTTCAAGCCAATGGGTATATATTTTCCCAAATCTATCTGGTATGAAGTTTAGCTTGCCTTCCTTGTAAGCATCCAGAGCTGGTTTTGCCAATGGTTCCATTTTTACAAACCACTGCTTTGATATTAGAGGCTCTACTACTGTTTTACATCTTTCACAGTGTCCAACACTATGATCATGTTTCTTTACTTCAATCAGGTAGCCTTGCTCTTTCAGGTCCTCTACTATTCTCTTTCTGGCTTCGTATCTATCCAATCCCTTATATATTCCACCGTTTTCGTTTATGGTTCCATCTCCATTTAGTATTACACATTGTCCCAGCCCATGTCTTTCTCCTACTTCAAAGTCATTAGGGTCATGGGATGGTGTTATCTTTACTGCTCCAGTTCCAAACTCCATTTCTACATATTCGTCTGCTATTATTGGAATTTCTCTGTTTACTAGTGGCAGTATAGCAGTTTTCCCTATGAAGTCCTTATACCTTTCGTCTTCAGGATTTACTGCTATGGCCAAGTCTCCCAACATTGTTTCAGGCCTTGTGGTAGCTATCACTATATGACCTGATTCACCTTTTATAGGGTATCTTATATACCACAGATGGCCTTCAGTATCCTCATGCTCTACTTCAGCATCAGATATGGCTGTTCTACAGTTTGGACACCAGTTTATTATTCTGTCACCTCTGTATATTAGCCCCTTTTCATATAGCCTTATGAATACCTCTTCAACAGCTTTACTCAATCCTTCATCTAAGGTGAATCTCTCTCTCTCCCAGTCACAGGAAACGCCAAGCTTCATAAGCTGGTTGTTAATGTTTCCACCATATTTTCTAGTCCAGTCCCAGGCTTCCTTTAAAAATCCATCCCTTCCTAATTGCTCTTTGGATTTTCCTTCCTTCTTTATCTTTTCAACTACCTTAGCTTCTGTGGAAATACTTGCATGGTCTGTTCCAGGCTGCCATAATGCTTCATATCCTTCCATGCGCTTCCATCTTATGAGAATATCCTGAATTGTATTGTTTAAGGCATGCCCCATGTGTAGATTTCCTGTTACATTTGGTGGTGGCATCATTATTGTATAGGGCTTTTTATTCTCATTTACTTCTGCTTTAAAGTAGCCATTATCTTTCCAGTATTTATAGATTCTGTCCTCGAAATCCTTTGGGTTATAGGTTTTTGACAAATTCTCCAGCATTCTAATCCTCCTTCATATAATTAATACAAACTGCTTACATTGAACCTCTCCAACGTATATAGGTGAGAGTATTCTTGCTAGGCATTAAATAAAAAACCCTTCGCTCCTAATAAAAGGGCGAAGGGATATTTCCGCGGTACCACCTTAATTCCATAGACCTGCTATGGCTCTTGAAATTCATAACGGTTTTAGCCGTATTAGCCTACTTACCTTTCAGCTAAAAGGCTCCGAAGCTACCTTCAGCAAAAATTGCCTATGGAAAACCTTTCAGCCTACGGGTTTCCCTCTCTGTATAGGATATTTGCCTACTCCTCTTCATCATTGCCGAATATGAAATTTTTATCCATAATTATATAGCCAATATTTCCAATTGTCAAGGTTATTTCATATAATTGCTGTCTCTATCCTTGGATAGGAATATCTTGAAGTAATTAATAAAAGCTAGTATGTTCAATGCTACTGTTGTAATTATAAGCAGATTTATAAATGTTGGTGATGGAACTTTAAATACTATAGATAATATCGCAGCATAAAATGAAACAGTGGCTATTTTCCCAAACTTGTTTGAAGGAAGCACTCTCTTTTCCTTAAATAAATAGAGTATAAAGCCTCCCAGTATCATAAGTACTTCTTTTATTCCTATGACTAATAAAACCCATGATGGTATCAGCTTTGCAGAAGTAAAGCTGATTAATATTGCAAAGGTCATAAGCTTATCCGCAAGGGGATCCAATGCTGCACCTGTTTTTGATACCATGCCATATTTTCTTGCAATACGTCCATCCAATACATCTGTTAGCCCAGCTAATATATATATTGTTCCTGCATAAAGTATTCTATTTTCTCCTACTGTATAGAATACAAATAAATATAATGGAACTAAAATAATTCTGATAATCGTCAAAATATTAGGAATAGTCACTCGTAACCCTCTTTCCAATTTTTATAATACCTGTAACCAAAATATCATCCAAGAATAATATATCATATATAACTATCATTATTTTTATAATATTATAGGGGTGATAAGATGTCAAAGGTTTTTAAAGCAATTTCCTTAATTTTGTTGATTACTTTAGCAACTACTCTATTGCTAACTGCTTGTCAACCAAAGAACGAATTGAAAAAGGTTACGTTATTTGAAGTTACTCACTCATTGTTTTACACTCCTCAGTATGTAGCTTTAGGTCTCGGATACTTTGAAGAAGAAGGATTGGACATCGAACTTGTAGACGGAAAAGGTGCAGATAAAGTTATGGCTGCTTTACTTAGTGGAGATGCAGACATAGGATTTATGGGACCGGAAGCTTCTATATATGTGTATAACGAAGGCAAAGAAAATCATTCAATTATTTTCGCTCAGCTAACTCAAAGGGATGGATCTTTCCTTGTTGGTAGAGAGCCAGACCCTGATTTTACATGGGATAAATTAAAGGGAAAAGAGGTTCTTGGTGGCAGAAAGGGCGGAATTCCTTTTATGACATTAGAGTATGTTGTTAAAAGCCACGGATTGACCCCTGGAGAGGATGTAAACTTGAGGACAGACGTACAATTTGATGTCCTTGCAGGTGCCTTTGTTGGTGGTGAAGGCGATTATGTAGCGTTATTTGAACCAGTGGCATCTAGTCTGGAAAAAGAAGGTCAGGGATATGTTGTTGCATCTATAGGTGAAGAGGCAGGATATATACCTTATACTGTATATACAGCTCTAAAGAGCACCATTGAGAAGGATCCTGAAATGATTCAAGCCTTTACAAATGCCCTATACAAAGGTATGCTGTGGGTACAGAATCATAGTCTTGAAGAAATCGCCAAAGTTGTAAAGCCATATTTCCCTGATACAGATGATGATGTGTTGATTTCTCTTATAGAGAGATATAGAAAGCAAGATAGCTGGAAACCTGACCTGGTAATTACTGAAGAAGGACTAAATCGCCTAATGGATATTATGGAACTGGCAGGAGAACTTGATAAGAGAGCAGACTTTAACGCTATAGTAAATACTAGCTTTGCTGAAAAAGCTATGAAGAATGTTAATCTAAAATAGTTCATAGGGAGGAGCAGATTGCTTCTCCCTCATTATTAAGCTGATTATTAAGAATTTTTTAAAAAAAGTTACAAATTAGTTACATTTACCACTTCCTTTATTGCCAGTTTTATAATATACTATATAATAAAGGTTTATACATATTCAAAGGAGATGTTTATATGCCGACAAAGAAAACCATAAGAAACAGAGTATGCATTCTAACAATTGCTGGAGCTATTATATTAAGCCCAACTTTTGTACAAGCTGAACTAGGAGATACAGTTCTGGTTATGGGTGTTGAAAATGAGGATGTAAAAACACTTCAACAGTATCTCATTGATTTAGGGTACTTAGAATTGGAAGAAACCACTACATATTTTGGTGAAAAAACTCACAACGCTTTAATTGAATTTCAAAAAGATTATGGACTGGATGCAGATGGTTCCTTTGGACCAGAAACATATAAAGCACTTTTAGAAGTTGTGTCCAAATATGAACCTTTAACATATAGTCGTCCTCTTAAAAAGGAAATGCGAGGAGAGGATGTCAGGCAATTACAAGAAAGGCTTAAAGTATTAGGATTTTTAGTTATAGATGAGTGTACAGATTATTTTGGGTCTATGACTAAAGAGGCTGTAATTAACTTTCAAAGAGAATATGGACTTAAAGTAGATGGTATAGCAGGGCCTGAAACAATCAGAGCAATTAATTTGGCTCTAAAAGATGTTACAGACAGCAGCTTATTAATGCAGTCATCAAGAAGCGGTTCCTTTGTAAATAGCATTGGAGAGAGCATTGCAAAAACTGCCAGAGAGTATCTTGGATGTAAATATAGATATGGCGGCAGTGGGCCCAGTTCCTTTGACTGTTCTGGATTTACCAAATTCATATATGAAAAATTTGGAATTAATTTGCCACGGTCATCTTCTGAACAAGCAAGTATAGGCACCAAGGTGAGCAGAGATGAACTACAGGTTGGCGATTTGCTGATTTTTAGCAATACATACCGTACAGGCCCCAGCCATACAGGCATATATTTAGGAAACAACAAATTTATACATGCTAGCACTTCTACTAAAGGTGTTATAATATCAGACCTTAATTCAGACTATTATAGAAAACATTTCTCCTATGGAAGAAGAGTATTTTAGACGAATATTTTAATTATTGACACAGGGACAAGCCCTGTGTCTTAATTTTATTCATTAACATCTAGCATATCCAGTGACTTTTTTCCGAGTACATTTTTTAAACTTGCTAATATTCCCATAATACTTGCTACCAAATATCCAAATTGGCTAAATCCAGTTTCTTATCTTTTTTTGACTTTGCTTATGAACCCTTTAGCTACTATCTTAAATCTAATTTTGATTAGACTGCCTACTTTGAAGTATCATATCACAATCTATCTCTCTATAAATCCAACCTTCCTATATACCTTTCTCAATGTCTTATTGGAAATATAGTTTGCTTTTTCTGCTCCCTTTTTGTATACCCTCTCCAAATAGTCCTTGTTTTTCATGTAATAGTCATATTTTTCATGTATTGGAGTGAGGCCTTCAATTACTACTTCTGCTAAATCTTCTTTAAACTGGCTATATCCTTTTCCTTCATATTTCTTCTCAATATTCTCTATGGAATCTCCACTAAAGGCAGAGTAAATTTCTAATAAATTCATAATGCCTAACTGGTTCTCATTGTATTTTACTTCACCTATTGAATCTGTTACTGCTCTTCTTATTTTTCTCCTTATGGCATCTGGATTATCGAGAATCAGTATATATCCGTTTTCATTTTCATCTGATTTTGACATTTTCTTTTCAGGATCCTGAAGGCTCATAATTCTTGCACCTTCTTTTTTGATTAATGGCTCTGGCACTTTAAAGGTTGGACTATATCTGTTATTGAATCTTTCCGCCAGATCTCTTGCAAGCTCCAAGTGCTGCTTTTGGTCTTCTCCTACCGGTACCAAGTCTGCTTGATACAACAATATATCTGCTGCCATAAGTACTGGATAGGTGAATAATCCTGCGTTTACATTTTCACCGACCTTTTGGGACTTTTCCTTGTATTGGGTCATTCTACTCAGCTGCCCCATGTAGCTCATGGTGCAAAGTACCCAGCAAAGCTCTGCGTGGGCAGGAACATGGGATTGAATGAATATTGTAGATTTCTCCGGATCAAGTCCACAAGCCAGATATACTGCTAAAAGTTCTAATGTGTTTTTCCTCAAATTCTTTGGTTCTTGAGGTATAGTTATTGAATGTAAATCTACTATTGAATAGAAACAATCATATTCATCCTGTAGTGAAATCCAGTTTTTTATTGCTCCTATATAATTTCCAATGGTTAAGCTTCCAGATGGTTGAACACCGCTGAATACAACTTTTCTTTCTTCCATATAATACCTCCTTTACTCTATTACGTTTTCCATAATTGCTGAAATAAGATAAGAGAACCGTACCCATGTCTTATTTTTTCTTATAACTAAAAAACCCTTTCATCTCCAAATAGAGACGAAAGGGTTGCTTCCGTGGTACCACTCCTGTTGGCATATGCCCACTCTAATCCTTTAAGGGGGATTATCCCTAATATCCTACTATTATTTCAGATATAAGCTCTCAAGCCCATTCAGCATAATAGTATCACCAGGCTTCCACCATTCCCTGACTCGCTATTGACCTTTATTATGCTTACTACTCTTGATCAACGCTTTTATACTTCTTTTTTAACATTATATATTATTATAAATAAAAGTCAACTAATTTTAGATAACATACATTAGATATTGGTCTCTGTTTATCCTAACAACTCTAGCTGGTACTCCAACAGCTGTAGCATAAGGAGGTATATTATCCAGTACTACTGCATTTGCTCCTATTTTGGCATTTCTGCCTATAGTCACAGGGCCAAGTACCTTAGCTCCTGCACCTATCATAACATTATCTTCTACTGTAGGATGCCTCTTGGCATTTGGGTCTCCTCCTACTCCTCCCAGGGTCACTCCATGGTATATTGTAACATTGTCTCCTACTTCTGCAGTTTCTCCAATTACTACTCCCATACCATGGTCTATGAAAAATCTCCTGCCAATTTTAGCACCAGGATGAATCTCAATGCCCGTTACTCTTCTCGCATGTTGAGATATAATTCTGGCTAAAACAAATCTTCCTCTTTTGTATAGCTTATGGCTAATTCTATGGTATATTATCGCCTTTAAGCTGGGATAGCAGAATATTACTTCAAATATATTTTTAGCTGCAGGATCCTTTTCTAGTATATTTCTTGCCTCTTCTAATATCATCCTGAACATAGTATCACTCTTCTCTAAACAATGCTGTAGACAGATATCTTTCCCCTGTATCTGGAAGAACTGTTACCACCTTTTTACCTGATCCCAGTTCCTTTGCTACCTTTAATGCTGCATATACATTTGCACCAGCAGATATTCCACAGAAGATGCCTTCCTTTCTACCTATTATTCTGGAAGTTTCCAATGCATTCTCATCATCTACTGTTATTATCTTATCTATTATATCTCTGTTTAATATACCAGGTATGAAATTTGCTCCTATGCCCTGTATTCCATGACTGCTTGCTTTTCCTTCAGAAAGCAGCGGAGATTTTTTAGGCTCTACTGCAACAACCAGAGCATCTTTATTTACTTCCTTTAGCCTCTTTCCAACTCCTGATATGGTGCCTCCAGTACCTACACCTGCTATGAAGGCATCTACATTCTCAATATCATTTAATATTTCTACTGCAGTAGTTTCATAATGTGCTTTAACATTGGCAGGATTTTCAAATTGGTTTGGCATAAAGTATCCATTTTTATCTGCCAATTCCTTTGCCTTGTCTACTGCACCCTGCATTCCAAATTTTCCTTCTGTTAATATTAAATCTGCACCATAAGCCTTCATAAGTTTTCTTCTCTCTATTGACATGGTTTCAGGCATTACTATTATTACTTTTATGCCCATTGAGGCTCCTATCATAGCTAAGGCTATGCCTGTATTTCCACTTGTTGGCTCAATAATTGTTCCTCCTGCTTTTAGAAGGCCTCTTTCCAAAGCATCCTTTATCATATATAATGCTGGCCTATCCTTGACACTTCCAGCAGGATTAAAGAACTCAACCTTTACATATATATCTGCCATATTTTCATCTACTATGCTGTTTAGCTTTACTATTGGCGTTCTTCCTATAGTTTCATGAATGCTATTGTATTTCATAAATATTCCCTCCATTTTTTATTATTTCTATTATATTTGGAATTATTATTATTGTGATAATAAAAAAACCCTTTGCCACTGTATTAAATACAGAGGCAAAAGGTTATCTTTCGCGGTTCCACTCTGCTTGGGACAAAAAATCCCATCTTTCTCGAGTACTAACATACTCTAGCTCTATAACGGAAGCTGCCGTATTGGTCTACTATAGTTCGACCAAAAGCTCAATGGTGCACTTCAAATATAATCCGTATAGATTCCTCACACCAAATGGAATCCTCTCTGGGATACTTCATATATTCTACTTTACCATTTCATAGCATTTTAGTAGGAATTAATTTATTTATAAATATACCATAAATTTTAAAAATGTAAACACCTTTTTTATATTTTTACAGATCAAAATTCATAAGTGAAAGCACTGAATAGGTATGGGAGCTTGGGTTCTCATTTATATCTTCTCCATAAGCATTTAAAAGCTCCTTGTATTTTTCATAGAGGCTATTATCCTTAACAATTCTATATAGCTTATTTAGAACCAATGCTGCAATGGAATTTCCAGAAGGAGTTGCACCATCGTATATGTCCTTTGGCCTCGCTTTGTTCTCTTGTGCCTATAGGTTAAAACCATATCCCTTAAACCATCGAGTACTTTCTTATCCTCTATGCTTAAGCTGTGTATATCCTTACCAATTAGATTAGGTATGTTTTTTCCTTCAAAGTTACCTTCCTTTGTAATATTATATTCTTTACAATACTTTTCTCCTAGTTCTTCTCCAAGTAAATTTACTATCTCATCGTAGGTGAATATATAGTATTTTCCTTCTTCACCTTCAGTTTCTGCATCCAGAGCTGAATAGAATCCTCCTTTTCCTGATAGCAGCTCTGATAAAGCAAATTTATATATACTTTCTGCTACTTCTCTGTATAAAGGCTCCTTAGTTATCTCATATGCCTTAGTATATGCAATTCCAAGCAAAGCGTTATCATATAACATCTTTTCAAAATGGGGTACAAGCCATTTTTCATCTACTGAGTACCTATAAAATCCAAAGCCTACGTGGTCAAACAATCCTCCCTTGTACATGTTATCTAAGGTGAATTTAGCCATGTTTAATGCCTTTTCATTGTTCTTATTTTTTCCATACTCTAATAGGAATAGAACATATTGAGGTAATGGAAACTTAGGCTTACTGGAAAAACCTCCATAGGTTTTATCGAAGGACCTTTCCAGATCTTCAAAGGTTTTGCTCAATATATTCTCATCTATTTCTCCTTGAGTTACATTATTAAATATTCTATTTACTTCCTCAACTATTCTGTTGGAATCCTCAATTATTTCATCCTTTTTTTCCTTCCACCCATCCTTTACCTTGTTAAGAAGATCAATAAGGCCAATATAGCCTCTATGGGTTCTTTTAGGAAAATATGTACCTGCAAAAAATGGTTTCTTATGGGGAGTTAATAATACTGTTAATGGCCATCCGGCACTTCCTGTCAAAGCTTCAGCAAAGGTTATATATACTCTGTCCAGATCTGGTCTTTCTTCCCTGTCTACTTTTATGGGTATGAAATAATTGTTAAGTATTTCTGCTATTTCTTCATCCTGAAAGGATTCCCTGTTCATGTTGTGACACCATCTGCAGGTAGAATAGCCTATAGATAGAAATATTGGTTTATCTTCTTCCTCTGCTTTCCTTAAGGCTTCTTCTCCCCAGGGATACCAGTTAACAGGGTTGTGAGCATGTTGCAAAAGGTATGGGGATTTTTCTCTGGCTAATCTGTTTGATTTCTGCATATATTATAGTCCTCCTTTTTATAACGGTTAATCTAGTTATACCCTATACACATAAAAATATGACTGCCAGATAAAACTGGCAGCCATATTTCAACTAATTAAGGGATTTTATTACCATCTTATAGGACATATCCATAGCCTTTTGTGTATCAATATCCAAATAGCGTTCCTTGTTATTTATATAGCTTAAAAATCCAGCTATAGAGCATGTAATTACCATTCTCTTATAGTATTGATTTTCCTCTGCAGTGATTATCCCTTCTTCATAGCCCATTAGCAACAAGTTGTCTATAACATCTTCTATTCTTTGAATATAATAAGGTATAATATGCTTTTCATCAATGATGTATTCATATAATTCATCAAAGCTTCCCGTAGACAGGAGGAGGTTAATAGTGGAGAATTTATTATCAAAGTTTTCCACAATTATTTTTAATGCTTCATAGTATTGGCTCTTAAAATCTGTTTTTGACTCTATTCTACTTATAGCACAATTTGTCTCTTTCTCTATATTATATAGAATTGATTTTGATATTACCTCTTCCTTTGTACTAAAGTAATCGTATATTGTTCCTTTTCCAACGCCAGATGCCTTGGCAATTTCAGAAACTGTAACGGAGTAAATATTTGCTCCCTTCTTAATAAGGTCTATAACACCATTAAATATGGCTAATTCCTTATCATTATAATTTTCATTCTCCATTATACTCATCACCTTTATCAATAGATTTACGCCATCTATCTCTATGGAGTAAATCATACATCACTGGTATGAAGAACAATGTCAATACCGTGGAGTAGGTTAATCCTCCTATTGCTGCAATTGCCAAAGGCTGTAACATTTCTGCCCCCATTCCAACTCCAAAGGAAAGTGTTGATAGACCTAGTATTGTTGTTATGGCTGTCATGAGTATTGGTCTCATCCTTGTCTTTCCAGCCTTTACTAATGCCTCCTTTTTGCTCATGCCTGAATCTCTAAGCTGATTTACATAGTCAATAAATACAATACCGTTGTTTACAACTACTCCACTTAGTACAAGGAATCCAAGCATTGAAATTATACTTAAATCATAGCCTGTAAAAGCCAGTGCCAGCAATCCTCCAGTAAATGCAAGAGGAATAGTGAACATTACGATAAATGGTGATAACAGCGACTGAAACTCTGCTACCATTACTAAATATATAAATGCTATGGCTAATATCAGCATATAAAATAAATCAGTCAGGGATTCCTTAATCATCTTATTTTCACCTGAAAATTCAATTTTATATCCATCAGGCAGATTATAGTTCTTTAGCTTCCTTTCAAATTCCCTGCTTACAAGGCCAATATTGTGGTCCTTATCAATATTGGCTGAAACTGCTATATACCTTTCCTGTGAGTCCCTTCTGATGGAGGACAATCCATAGCCTTCTGTTATATTTGCAATATCTGTCAAATTGACTGTACTCTCTTGTCCATTGATATTTGTTTCTATAGTTAAATCCTCAAGATCCTTTCTAGTTATGCTCTGCTTTTCTCCATCAACTACAATTACAGGAAAGTCTTTGTTATTTACGGTTAATGTAGTAGATGTCTTTCCTTCTGATAGCTCACTGTTTATGTCTGCAAATACTTGAGCAACAGTTAATCCCTTTTCCATTGCCTTTTCTTTATCAACTATAATTCTCATTTCCACTGCTTCCTCGTCTATTCCATCTGAAGCATCTACTGTGCCTTCAGTTTCTTCCAGTATTTTTGCTATATCCCTTGATATCTGTCTCAATGTATCAGTTTCCCTGCCTTTAATTATAACCTCAATTCCTGAACCTATCAAAGAGGTCATATCCATAGCTGATGTGTTTACGCTAATTTTACAGTCAAGGTCTTCCGTTGCTTTTACGATTTGATTCTCTATTTCCCTGTTGTTTCCTACAGCTTCGTCTTCCAGTATTATATACAGTGACATAGAGTTATCATTTGCATTACCTGACATAAATCCTATAGTAGCTTCGCCCTGGAAAGCTCCTACAGTTTCTATTCCATCTATGTCCATAATTCTTTCCATTACAGTATCGGTTATGGAATAGATGTCTCCTGATTCGCTGTCTTCAGGCAATTCTATTGTAACAGACATTTGAGGGCTATCCATTTCTGGTATAAATGATGTTCCCATTGCGACTCCAAGATATGCACTTATTCCAAGCATAACAATTACAAATATTATTGGCACAGCCTTATATTTTAAGCACCATCTTAAGGCTGACTCATACCTATTGATAAATTTGTTAAATAATTTATGCTCCCTTTCCTTAGTTCTGCCTAGAATATTTGATGTTATTGCAGGTACCACAGTAAGGGCAACTATTAAGCTTGCAAACAACGAGTAGGCAATGGTAAGTCCCATATCTGTAAATAGCTGCCTGGATAATCCTTCAGTAAATACAATGGGCAAAAATACGATGGCTGTTGTCAGTGTAGAGCCTAATAATGCTCCTGCAATTTCCCTTGCTCCGTGAATGGATGCTTCTACAGCAGACATACCTTCGTCTCTTAAACGATATACATTTTCAATTACAACTATCGAGTTGTCTACAAGCATACCTACTCCCAACGCAAGTCCTGCCAGGGAAATTATGTTTATAGTAACTCCTGTGAAGTACATCATTGCTATAGCAAATACTATACTTATAGGTATGGACAGAGCTATAATAAATGTTGGTTTTATATCTCTAAGAAATACTATTAGTACCAGTACTGCCAGGATTCCACCATAAAGTAAATTGTTCAATATGGAATCTATTACTATATCTATATACATTCCCTGGTCCATTAGAGGTGTTATTGTTAAACCATCATGATCTCCAATAATCTTTTCTATTCTCTCACCTATATTATCTGAAACTTCTGCTGTTGAAAAGTTGCTTTGTTTTTGCATTGTTAGTATAACTGCATCGTTTCCATTTACTTTGGCATAGGAATCCTTTGAATTGTCCTTGTATTCTATATCTGCAACATCTTTTAAGTATATCTTTCCTACAGCATCTGTACCTGTATCAAATAGCAATAATTCCTTTAGCTCTTCAATATCCTTAATCTTGTCTCCTACCTTTACCAGATATTGAGTATCCTCTTCAGAAACATATCCTGCAGGCATCGAAAAGTTCTGGGCTGCTAAAATTCCAGAGATCATCTCTTCAGTAATAACTCCATCTAATGAAGCTTTTTTGTAAGCTTCCTCTCTTGCCTTTTCAAATTCAGCCATTTGCTCATTTAAAACTTTCTGATTCTCTAATAGCTTCTCCCTTGCCTTCCCTATTTCAGCTTCTAAAGTTGCTTTTCCTTCCTTAATCTGTTTCTCCTGCTCATAAATTTCCGCCTTTTTAGCTTCAAGTGCAGCTTTTTGCTCATTTAGTTCAGCAATCTTGCTGTTAACTGTATCCAATCCGGATTGAGTTTGAGCCTTATTTGATTCAACAGCTTTCAGTCCTTCATCAATTCCTGCTAAGTACGCTTTTTGCTCTTCATTTAAATTATCTCCAAGGCTTTCAAGCTGAGCCTTTGATTTAAGCAGCTCTTCCTCTTTTTGTGTTATTGTTTTCATTGCAGTTTCAAGTTCTTTCCTGTTCTTAAGGAGCTCTTCTTCACCTGATTTTAAGGTGGATTCAAAGGACTGTATCTGTTCCTTTCCCGTCTTAATAGCTGCTTCTCCTTCTGCTAATTTTTGGCTTTGTGATTTGTATTCAGAATCTAATTTGGCTAATCCGTCTTCTAGCTGTTTTTTTGCATCCAACAGCTTATCCTCTGCTTCAGATAGCTCTTCATCTATTGAGGACAGAATTCTCTTATTAAGGGATTCTATTTTTTCCGGATTGATTAGTACCTCTATATTCTCTTCTATTAAACCAACTCCCTCAACTTTTGCAACTCCTTCTACGCTTTCAAGCTCCGGAATTACATCTTCTTTAACAAGCTTTGTAATTTCAGCTATATCCATACCTTCTACATCGACTGATGCTACCATAACAGGTAACATGTCAGGATTTAGCTTCATTATCATAGGTGTACCTATGTTATCATTCCAATTAGGTTTAATTAAATCTAGACTGCTGTCAATTTCTATCATTGCTGAATCCATATTTACCTTGTTGTTAAATTCAAGTATTACCATAGACATGTTTTCGCTGGATATGGAGCTTACATTTTCCATATTGCTAATGGTGGCTAATACCTGTTCAATAGGCTTTGTAACAACCATCTCTACTTCTTCTGGACTTGCACCTGGATAAGTTGTTATAACAACTACGTAAGGTAAATCTATACTTGGCATTAGATCTGTCTTAAGATTCATAAATGATACCACGCCAAGTATGATTATCAGGATTACTCCAACAAGTACTGTATAAGGTTTTTTGACACTAAATTTTGAAAGCATACCAATCCTCCTAGTTCTTTTTCCCATTCCGACCGACCGGTCAGTCACTACATAATATAATATAACTATTTTTTTAGACTATGTCAACTGGTTCATATGCTAATAGGCGTTGAAAATATCACTTTTCTATATAAAGTTTTTCCTTCATAAACATGGTTTGACATCAAAAATCCTATCTATCTTTTTGATAAATAGGATTTAAACAAAAAAATATTTTAAATTACTTGTTTATACCCTCCATCTCATCAAACTCACTAGTTAGTTTAGAAATGGCACTGTCCTCTTTTTCTATATCAATATCAGTTTTACTAGTCTTTCTTATGTTTTTTAATGTAGTCACACCATATTTATTATATTCATCTAACATGTCATAATCCAAATACTGACTGAATTCATAGATTAATATTGTCAATTCCTCTTTGCTAATCTCATTTCTCTCACAAATCATTTCTATATAATTTCTAATATTGTTTGTTATGTTTATCTTCAAGTACTTTCCTACTATTCCTAACTCCCTGCCGTATATCTTGGTCTTATTGATTATGTTTTCTATTTCATTTACATATTTTTGAACTCTTAGCATATTTTCACCACCTCTTAATTATTTTGCAGATTTATAAGATTATTATGCTTTATTATGCATTTCGTAGTA